>Ga0209119_1000517_pt1 | contig 39277 bp, 36 predicted proteins | sample COG_03_FD_184747 | JGI IMG/M metagenome (GOLD analysis project Ga0209119, IMG submission 184747) | Pelagic Microbial community sample from North Sea - COGITO 998_met_03 (SPAdes) (version 2) | ecosystem: Environmental > Aquatic > Marine > Neritic zone/Coastal water | place: Helgoland, sampling...
TGTTGATAAAAGCTCCAGGAAAGAATCCAAATTCGCGGTAGCCGCTTGCGGTTTCTCCGGTCTTATCGTTTTTCCAGTCGATAGGGAATACCGGGAACCCAAGACGATCGCCGTCTCGCTTGCTAAGTTTCCCAGGCCCGTCTGGTTTAAGAAGAAGCGGGAGGTGCGCAAAAGTTGGACAATCCCAACCGAACGCTTCATAAAGCATTACGTGTAAAGGCGCAGACGGCAACCACTCCTCACCACGGATGACATGAGTGATTCCCATTAAATGGTCATCTACGATATTAGCAAGGTGGTAGGTCGGCATTCCGTCGGCCTTAAACAGGACCTTATCGTCCATGTTGTTCGTGTTCACACTGACCCAACCACGGATGCTATCCTCCAACCGTACCTCATGATCGCGCGGAAGCTTAACACGTACCACGTAAGGCTCCCCTGCAGCAATCTTTGCGTCAACCTCTTCTTTTGGAAGAGTCAAAGAGTTCTTCATGTTGCCGCGGGTGATATAATTGTATTGCCAATTCGATGCACCGGCATCTTTTGCCATTTGACGCATTGCGTCTAATTCCTCAGCCGAATCAAACGCTATATAGGCCTTATCTGCGGCCAACAAGTGCTCTGCGTATTCACGATACATGGGCTTGCGCTCGCTTTGACGGTACGGCCCGTTTCCACGGTCTTCACCTCCAATACCTTCGTCGGGTGAAATACCACACCACGCCAGTGCCTCTACGATATACTTCTCTGCACCCGGTACAAATCGAGTTTGGTCCGTATCTTCGATACGAAGTAAGAAGTCACCGCCGTGCTTTTTAGCGAATAAATAGTTGTACAAAGCGGTACGCACACCGCCTATATGCAAAGGCCCCGTTGGTGAAGGAGCGAATCGAACGCGAACTTTTGAGCCCATGTTTATATCGTTATAATTGGTGCAAAGGTACAATCGCGCAAACCATTAGGAAACACTAACTTTGTTTAGATAAAAACACAATCAAAATATGTACCCAGAAGAGATGATCGCGCCCATGCGCGCAGAGCTAGCAAATAGCGGATATACTGAAACAAAGACCGCAGACGAAGTAAAATCAGCGATTAATGCAGACGGAACAACGTTTGTTGTCGTAAATTCTGTTTGTGGATGTGCAGCAGGATCTGCGCGTCCAGCGGCTATGGCGGTGTCTAAATCAGCGGTGAAACCTACTCGAATGATCACTGTTTTTGCTGGTAATGATGTTGAAGCGGTAAACGAAGCGCGCGGCATGATGCAGCCGTTCCCGCCATCGTCACCGTCAATGGCGTTATTTAAAAACGGTGAACTAGTCCATATGGTAGAACGCCACCACATTGAAGGCCGTACGGCGGAAATGATCGCTGGCAACCTGCTTTCTGCCTTTGAAGAGCACTGCAAATAATAGACACACAGAACTTTTACAGCAAGCAATGGACGATAAGAATCAACAAATTGAAACCCTAGCCATTCACGGCGGACAACAGCACGATCCTTCAACAGGAGCTGTAATGCCACCGATTTACCAAACGTCAACGTACGTTCAGGAATACCCGGGCAAGCACAAGGGGTACGAATACAGCCGCAGTGGAAACCCAACGCGCACGGCATTAGAAAATTCTATTGCGAGCATTGAAGGCGGCACCCACGGCGCGGCTTTTGGTTCAGGATTAGCGGCCATTGACTGCATGCTAAAGTTCTTAAGCCCGGGAGACGAAGTCATCGCGTGTAACGACTTATACGGCGGAACGTATAGGCTATTTACTAAGATGTTCTCTAAATACGGGGTCAAATTCAAATTTGTCGACATGAGCAACGATGGATGGCACAATCTGGTAAGTGAAGCAACAAAAATGCTTTGGATGGAGACCCCTACCAACCCAATGCTCAACGTTTTTGATATCGAATCAGCCTCTAAAGTCGCGAAAAAACACGATCTAATATTAGTCGTGGACAACACCTTTGCTACGCCATACCTTCAGCGCCCATTAGATTTAGGTGCAGATGTGGTAATGCATAGCGGCACGAAGTATTTGGGAGGGCATAGCGATGTCGTACTAGGGTTGCTGGCTACAAAAAATGATGCTATTGCGGAGAACATATATTTCAATCAAAATGCGTCTGGCGCCATTTGTGGCCCGATGGATAGCTTTCTTGCGTTGCGTGGAATCAAAACCCTGCACGTTCGCATGGATCGTCATTGTGAAAACGGCGAGGCTGTTGCCTATTTTCTTGAGGCACACCCAGCGGTTGCAAACGTGTATTGGCCAGGTCTAAAGGGTCATAATGGCCACGAGGTAGCGAAACGACAAATGAAGAAGTTCGGTGGAATGGTAAGTTTTACCATTAAAGGTGCCGGCTTCGAGAAAACTGCTGAGGTTGTAAGCGCGCTTCGCGTTTTTACCCTTGCGGAAAGCTTGGGTGGAGTGGAGTCCTTAGCAGGACACCCAGCATCTATGACACACGCCTCAATTCCCAAGGAAGAGCGCGAAAAAGTAGGGGTAACGGATAACCTCATTAGGTTGTCTGTAGGAATAGAAAATATAAAAGATTTGCTTGCCGATTTAGAGCAAGCACTCGCAAAATAATAGCGTATGAATAGCAAGTTTGCCGTTATAGGCCTTGGTGTTTTTGGATCAGCGATTGCGCGCAAACTTGCGGAGCGCGGTGCTGATGTAATGGCCATTGATGAGAGTGAAGAAAAGGTACAGCGCATAGCTCAAGACGTTCCCTTCGCGGTAGCACTCGATGCAACGAATAAACAAGCGTTAGAAGCACAGAACATCCAGGATATGGATGCCGTTGTGGTAAGTATTGGCTCTAGTTTTCAAGAAATGCTTCTATGTGTTTTCCAGTTGCAAGAAATGGGCGTGAAGAAAATCATTGCTCGTGCACAGGGAACCGTTCAGCGCAAGATTTTAGAGAAGATGGGTCTTCAGCATATCTTAAGCCCGGAGCAGGAGGTAGCAAACAACGTTGTTGAGCAACTAACTAACCCTGGAGTGTTAATGTGTGTTAAGCTTCCTGACGATTATGAAATTATCGAGGTCGAAGCGCCGGCTAAAATCATTGGCCGTACCCTAGAGGATATAGGCTTGCGCAAGAAATACAACATCAACCTAGTAACTGTTTTACGAAAAGAAGGCAACGGACACCACATCAATGGTGTACCAGGGCCAGATAGCGTTGTTAATAATGGCGATATCATCCTTGTGTTTGGGAAGATAAAAGACATTAATCGCTTCATTGAAATCAACGCTTGATGTCTGACCAAAGGCGCATGATCATTACTGGCGTAAGCTCGGGAATAGGGCGGGCTATTTCGGCCGAGGCCTTGCGCTTAGGTTGGTATGTTGAGGGTATAGGAAGAAATGCACCTGCGTTACTTACCGAGCACCCCCGCGGCTCTTTCACCACCTGTGATTTAAGCGATAGAACTGCTTTAAGCGGTCTAAGACTAGCGGAAGATCAGTCCTACGAACTAACCGTATTAGTGAATAACGCCGGCACTTTGGGCCCGGTAAAGCCTGGAAAAAACGCAAGCTGGGAGGAAATCGACCATTGCATTACCCTGAACACGAGTAGCGCCATGCTATTGAGCGCCAAATTTTTAGCGGAAATTTCAGGTGAGAAACAACTTTATTTTACAGGCTCCGGCGCTGCAGAATTTGCCATTGAAGGCTGGAGCGCATATTGTGCATCAAAAGCAGCCGTACACATGTACGCGTCGGTACTAGCTAAAGAGCATCCTGAGCTGAGGATTCACGCTTTCAGACCAGGAAAAGTGAATACGCCGATGCAGGCGGAAATTCGCGCAACCACAGAAGAAGATTTTCCCGGGGTTGCACATTTTGTAGAAGAATTTGAATCAGGGAGCCTTGTTCTACCTGAAACGGTAGCCACATCTTTACTGCATGCTATAGACAGGAAAGACGAAATCCCAGTTATTTTTAGTACCTCAAACTATACAGTATGAAAAAGATCCTTTTAACTTTTATCACCGCAGGAGCTTTATTGGCAGTCTCTTGCACGACTGAGCCCGTTGCTACAGAAACCTTTATTCGTGAAGACGTGGTTGGCGAATGGACGGTAAATCAGGTGGCTTACAGCGGTGAAATGCCTAACCCCATAAACCCATCGGCACTTATGCAGTTTAGCGGCATAGGAACGCAGTTGTATGGAAAAATCAATATTTACGAGATGCCGGATACAGGTAATTTGCATGTAGATTTTGTAGCCAACTTGAACACGATTCAGGTTCCTGTTAGCTTGATCAGTGGAGGCACGTGGTATCTAGAAAACAATGACAGTACGCTAGTCCTCGATAACGATAGCGTGAGCTACGCCTTCAAGATGATCAGCGGATTGTCCACACGGCAGATCTGGCAAACGTCATTCATGCAAATTCCTACTGACAGTAGCTATTGGGCGGATATCGATTTAGAATTGACTTTGATTAAATAAAAAACGAATGGCAAGAGTACTCACCGGTATTCAAAGTTCAGGGCGTCAGCATCTAGGAAACATTCTAGGTGCTATCCGTCCGGCGATAGAAATGAGTAAAGATGCCAAAAACGAGGCGTTTTTATTTATTGCAGACTTGCACAGCCTGACGACAGTGAAGGATCCGGAGCTGCGGAAGGAAAACCTTTTAGCTACTGCCGCCGCATGGCTTGCTTGTGGCCTAGATCCTGAAAAGGTGGTATTCTACGCTCAAAGCGATTTACCAGAGTGTACGGAGTTAACGTGGTATTTGAATTGCTTTACGCCGTACCCGATGCTTGCCAACGCCCATAGTTTTAAAGATAAAAGCGATAATCTCAGCGATGTGAACGCCGGGTTGTTTGATTACCCCGTTTTAATGGCATCGGACATTTTATTGTACGACGCGGAATTGGTCCCTGTTGGGAAGGATCAAAAGCAACACTTAGAGATCACGCGCGATTTAGCCAGCAGTTTTAACCACCGCTATGGAGACACTTTTGTAGCTCCTGAGGCCAGTATTGCAGCATCTGTAATGACCATTCCAGGCACGGACGGGCGTAAGATGAGTAAGAGCTACGGCAATGTTATTGATGTGTTTTTGCCCAAGAAACAATTGAAGAAGCAAGTGATGGGGATTGTTACGGATTCCACTCCGCTCGAGGACCCCAAGGATCCGGAGACGTGCCACGTATATGCCCTATATAAGCTGTTGGCTTCACCTGTGCAGACGGAGGCGTTAGCGGCGAAATATCGTGGAGGAAACTTTGGATACGGTCACGCGAAGACCGCGCTTTTAGAGCTGATTCTAGAAGAATTTGCGGAAGCGCGTGAGCGTTTCGACTACTACATGACCCATCCGGATGAAGTAAGCAAGGCGCTGAAAATAGGAGCAGATAAAGCGCGTCCTATTGCTCAGGCGACATTGAGCCGGGTGCGTAAAAAACTAGGTTTTTAAACGAGAGGTAAAAAATCTGTTTAATAACGCTATTTGTTTCATTATCAATAGGGTTACTGCTACTTTAGCGCCGTGAAAGTTTTGAGCTACATTCATCATTTATGGTACTATTTGGTTGCGTTTGTAACCATTTTGGCATTACTCCCTGTGCTCTTGTGGACAGCGCGTCCCGGCGGTAACTACCATCATTTTTTCAAAGTAGCAAAGGTGTGGTCCTGGATGTATTTAGTGGGTATGGGTGTTTGGCCCCGCCCGGGCAAATATCAAATCAAGCATGATGGGCCGGTTGTTTTAAGTCCAAATCACGGGTCAGATTTAGATATTCCGCTTACATTTTTAGCTTCACCAACACCGGTGGTTTTCATGGGAAAAGCGGAACTATTGAAGCTCCCGCTGTTCGGTTATTTCTTTAAACAGACCAGCATAGCGGTTGATCGATCTTCGTTTAGCGGTAGAAAACAAGCCATGATTGATGCCGATCAGAAAATTAAAGAAGGATTTAGCGTTTGTATTTTCCCGGAAGGGGGAATTCCACCACAGAAGTATTTAATGCGGGGATTTAAAGCCGGAGCATTCAAACTTGCTGTAGAAAACAATGTTCCTGTAGTATTGCTTAGCATTTATCAAAGTAAATTTCGATTGGGCGACTGGGGAGAACCCTCAAGTATTGGCCCCGTGGACACCAAAGTGTTAGGGGAGTTTTGGGTAGACCCTAAAGAAGCTAACCCGGTGCAAGAATTGATGGATCGGTCGTATAGAGTTTTAGCTACGGATTTGAAAAACTGGGGCCATACTGGCGAAGTTGCTTTACCTTTGGAGGAGAATTAAGAGCTATGGAAATCAGTAAAGAGCAAATCAAACATTTGGCACATTTAAGTCGTTTAGAACTCTCAGATTCAGAGATTGATACGATGCATGGTGATATGTCAAAGATCTTAGATTTTGTAGCTCAGGTAGAAAAGCTCGACCTTGATGGTGTGGAACCGCTTACGCAGATGAGCAAGAGCGTGAATGTCATGCGTGAGGATGAGGCTGTAAACATGCTCACCAAAGAAGAGGCACTGAAAAACGCACCGGATGCGAACAGTGACTATTTCCGCGTTTCAAAGTTCGGAAAGAAGGTCTAAACAATGATAGCGGGGGGATGTTAACCCGACAACCTAACTCAACATCATGCGCATTACGATAATTCAAGGCAGTCCCCGCGAACAAGCAAATACCGATAAAGTCGCTCGTTTTTTGGAAGAGCAATTGGGACAAAACAAGGCGGTTACGGCTACGCAATTTTTAGATATCAGGTCTTTTAATTTCCCGAACTGGGGAATGGGAGAAGTCTCTAAGGAAGACCTAGCGCTGTTTCAATCAGGATTAATAGATGCCGATGGCCTGTTGTTTGTAATTCCAGAATACAACGGGCGTGTTCCCGGAGCATTTAAAAACACACTGGACTACTTCCGATCAGAATACAAGAAAAAGCCCATGGCTATAGCCACTGTTAGTGCAGGTTCGTTTGGAGGGGTGAACGCGTTGTACGATTTTCGTGATTGGGCCCATTACGTTGAAGGTATTTTAAGCCCCACAAAACTTTTGGTGAGCAAAGCAGGAAATTTGTTTAACGAGCAGGGCGTTCCGGTAGAGGAGCATTTTAACCTCAACTATCCAAAGTTCCTAGACGATTTTATTTGGCTCACTGAAAAAATAGCGAAGTAAATGTCGGGCCAAGCGACGGCCCTAAATCTATGCCGGAATTGGTTCGAGGACCAAGGCTGGAAGCCCTTTTCATTTCAAATTCAGGCGTGGTCTGCAGCTCTAAACGGAGAGTGCGGCATTGTAAACGCACCCACGGGAAGCGGGAAGACGTACGCTCTTTTGCTTCCGGCTATTGCGGCTGGAATGAAGCGGAGTGGACGCGAGGCGGAAGGCGTGCAGCTGATTTGGATTACACCCATTCGAGCCTTAGCGAAAGAGATTGAACAGAGCGCCCGCAGAGCCATTGAAGGCATGGGTTCGAGCTGGGAAGTAGGAACCCGTACTGGCGACACCTCTCAAAAAGTAAAGCAAGCACAAAAAACAAAGCTTCCTCAGGTTTTGATAACCACACCGGAAAGTATTCATGTAATGCTCTCAAACAAGGGGTATGCGAAGCTATTTCGCAATTTAGATTCTGTGGTTATAGACGAATGGCACGAACTTATGGGGAGTAAACGTGCCGTGCAGTGCGAACTATTCCTTTCAAAATTCAGAAAATTACGTCCTGCTCTTAAGACTTGGGGTATCAGCGCGACCATAGGCAATATGGACGAAAGTATGGAGGTGCTTTTGGGTGTAGACGGCGCGGAATCGGCCCGATTAATAAAAGCGAACCTCACAAAATCCCTTGTAGTAGAACCGGTATTGCCGGATGAAGTCGAAACCCTGCCTTGGGCGGGTCATTTGGGTATTCGGCTGCTCGAAAAGGTGGTTCCGCTTATTCACGAAAACCAAGGGACGCTTATTTTCACGAATACTCGAGCTCAAGCGGAGATTTGGTACCAAAAAATATTAGAGGTCGACCCTTCATTGGCGGGAATCATTGCGATGCACCACAGCGCTATTTCAAAGAACGTGCGTAATTGGGTAGAGGAAGCGTTGTACGATGGAAACCTGAAGGCGGTGGTGTGTACCTCGTCTCTGGATTTAGGAGTAGATTTTCGTCCTGTAGATTGTGTTGTTCAGATAGGTTCTCCAAAAGGGGTCAGTCGGTTTGTGCAGCGCGCTGGCCGTTCGGGTCACCGCCCAGGCGCGACGAGCACGATTCATTTTGTGCCAACGCACAGCTTAGAGCTGCTCGAATGTGCCGCATTGCGCAAGGCGATAGACCACAATACAAACGAGGACCGCATTCCGTATTTACGAAGCCTGGATGTGCTCATTCAGTACATGGTTACCTTGGCCGTAAGTGACGGGTTTGAATCTGAGGCATTGTTGTTAGAGGTGCGTTCAACGACCAGCTATTTTAGTATTTCAGATGAGGAATGGCATTGGTGTTTAGACTTTATTGTCCGCGGTGGTCAGAGTTTAGCAGCCTACGACGACTACCATAAGGTGGTGAAAGAAGACGGTGTGTACAAGGTGGTTTCTAGAAAAGTAGCGATGCGGCATAAGTTCAACATCGGAACGATTGTTAGTTCGATGATGGTGAAGGTCAAGCTGCAGAAAGGAAGTTTCCTGGGTCACGTAGAGGAGTATTTTATTTCGAAATTGATGCCCGGAGATAGTTTTTGGTTTGCAGGCCGCTGTTTAGAATTGGTCCGATTCCGTGGCGTCGAAGCCACTGTTCGCCTATCGAAGGCAACTACAGGAGCGGTGCCCAGCTACATGGGAGGGCGAATGCCACTGAGTGCAGAACTCGGCCACTTTTTACGAGATAAATTAGAAGAAGCGGCCACGGCGCAGACTTTTGAGGACCCAGAATTGGCCTTAATACAACCCATTATACGCCTTCAGAAGGAGCGGAGCATTGTGCCAACGAACACTCAATTCCTGATTGAATATTTAGAAGATAAAGAAGGGCATCATTTGTTTGTTTACCCTTTCGAGGGGCGGCTGGTGCACGAGGGAATGGCGTCCTTATTGGCCTACCGATTAGGTCTTTTTGGTCCACAAACCTTTTCTATAGCAATGAATGACTACGGCTTTGAGCTGTTATCTGATCAGCCCATACCTATACAAGATGCTATAGATAGCGACATATTTTCTCCGACCGCACTTCGTGAAGATTTAGTCAGTAGTCTAAACGAAAGTGAGATGATGCAGCGTAGATTTCGCGACATAGCTCAGATCTCCGGGTTGATATTTACGGGGTATCCAGGTAAAAACATGACGACGAAACAATTGGTTAGTTCGACCAAACTGATGTACGAGGTGTTTAAGGATTATGAACCTAACAATCTTTTGCTACGCCAGGCGTATGAGGAGGTTCATGAGTTTCAGCTCGAAGAGGCCCGCATGCGCGCGGCACTGGATCGAATCGCCACGCAGGAAACGGTGTTACAGCACGTAACGCACCCGTCGCCGCTCAGTTTTCCCATTTTAGTTGACCGTCTTCGTGAGACGATGGGTAATGAAAGCTTGGCGCAGCGCATCAAGCGTATGCAATTGGACTTTGGTTAATTAAAAACGCCCCCCACCTGACCGGCGAAGGGCGTTGTACTTAGAGTGTCTATATGGCGCTATCCGCGGCCGTTGCCAAACGGCTGTGCCGCAAGCTGGAAGCGTTGGTAGAACTCTTGAACACTGTCCTGGTCGTGTACCTGAACGTTTTGTAAAAGCATTTGATAGAACTGTAGGTTCGTACGCCATTCGTTCGCGGCACGTTTACGGTCCTCCCTGTCGAAAGCACTGAAGTAATCCAATTCTGCGTCTAAATGATCTGCAAATGCATTGGTCAATTCGCGTGCTTTATCTGTAGCGCCTGCTTTATAGTAAGAGTCAATAATACCAAAGACGAAGTAGTTGTAGCCAAATTTTTCAGCAGGCATCTTTTCCATTGCAAAGTCCAGCACTTCAACAGCTTTCTCGTCCGCTCCTTCAACGATCAATTCATTGGCAAGGCGCCCGAAGATCGTACGTAAGTTGTAGCTCAAACGACGGTTGGTTTCGTCGAGATATACCTCCGGAAGTTCCATATTCCCGTAACTGAATTTCGACATGAGGTTTTCGTACATGATTTCAGTATCTACCTTACCGTAATCAATACCGGTTCCACTTTCGTATTTCACAGGTACGAATCGATAGGCCATTCCTTCAAGACGGAAATAGTCGTTCAGCCAGAAGTAGGCTTTAGGATTGTTACCTACGGTGATAGAGAAGTAGATCGGGCGCTCCCAATTGTTATTGGCAATAAGGTCAACGACCATTAAATCGCGTTTGGTCATCACGTTGGATTTCCAGTCCCAATCGATGTAATCTAAAACATCTGCACTGTCTGCGATATCCATAACGCCGTTTGCATAGACCGCTTCTTTATCAATATTGATTCTGAAGTTTTTCTGAGGGAACAATGGTAATTCCTTACCACCACCTGTTTTGAACTTAACTTGTGAATCATTACGTTTGCTGAATTGGATGAAATCTTTAACATCCCAACGGCCTTTCACTCCAAGGTCACGGTAGTACAGAACATCACGTGTTCCCTGGACGTATTCGTGCCATTTGAAGCTAAACGGAACAGCTTCCCCATCGTAGGCTTTTCTGCGTTGTTGGTCAATGTACCAGTCTGTATTTAATAAGCTGAGGTTTACAACGCGAACATCCGTTCTGTACCCTTCAACTTCTTGCACATACCAAAGCGGGAATGTATCGTTATCTCCATTGGTAAACAGTATTGCATTCGGGTCACAGCTGTCGAGATAGGCTTTTGCGATATCTCTGGCCGTGTAACGGTTGCTGCGGTCGTGGTCATCCCAGTTTTCAGCAGCCATGCGAACAGGTACCGCAACAAGTGCAACACCGATCACCAAGTAAGAGGCCACCATGGGGCTCAGTTTAGTACGGAGCGTATCCCATAAACCGAGGGCCCCTAAACCAATCCATACAGCATAGGCATAGAACGAACCAACAAAGGCATAATCACGCTCACGCGGCTCAAACGGCTTGTGGTTCGTATAGACCACAATCGCAATACCCGTAAGCAGGAAAAACAGTGTAACGACCCAGGCGTCTTTCTTGTTTTTCTTGTACTGGTAATAAAGTCCAAAGATTCCCAGCAAGAATGGTAACATGAAATACGTATTGCGTGACGGATCGTTTTTCCAATGATCCGGTAGATTGGCTTGGTCGCCTAAACGCATTTTATCGAGGAAAGAAATACCCGTAATCCAATTCCCTTTGGTCATTTCATAGCGGTGCTGTTGATCGTTTTGACGACCGGAATAATTCCACATGAAATAACGCCACCACATCTTACCTATCTGGTATTCAAAGAAGAACCCGACATGCTGCGCAAAAGTGATCGGTGCATCCGGATCTTTAATGTTCATGATGTTGATGTAGTTCTGCTTGTATTGCGGATCATCATTCCATATTCTTGGGAAGAACCCTTGATATTTAGGGTCATAATTAGGAACGCTTGACTTCTTTTCGTCGGTAAGTAGATATTTACCGTCAACCTCAAGGTTGCCTCCCTTTTCCTCTACGTAGGCCAACGCTTCGCTTTCTAATTTAAACGCGGCTACCTGCTTTTTACCTTTCAGTACAGCAAACCCACGCTGGTATACCGGGTTACCATCTCCAAAAGGCTTGTTTCTATCGTAAGGGGCGTTGAAACTTTTACCATAAATAATAGGCCAGTCCCCGTATTGTTCGCGATTGTAGTACGCCAACAAAGACATGGCATCCTCTGGATTGTTCTCATCAATGGGCGTATTTGCATTCGAGCGGACTGCTAAAATGATGAACGTAGAATAGCCCATAACGATCAACATGACTGCAATCACAGCTTGTTGCGCCAATGGTCTGTTTGTCTTTTTAGTCCAAACAATACCAAAGGTCATGGCGGCTATGAGAATCAGTGAAGCGGCAACTGTTCCAGAGTGGAACGGCAGATTCAGGCTGTTTACAAACGTGATTTCTAATGCTCCGAACAACTTCAAAACCATAGGAATAATGAAGGCGAAAACTAAAGCCAACACAAGAATACTCGCGCCATTGGCAATGATAAAACCGTTGCGTGTGGTATTCGGGAATTTTTTAAAGTAGTAAATCATTCCAATAGCAGGAATGGTAAGGAACACAAGGATATGCACCCCAACAGAAAGCCCTACTAAATAAGCAATAAGTAGCAGCCATTTGTTGGCATGTGGATCTTCATCTACGGCCTGTTCCCATTTTAGAACGGCCCAGAATGCGGCAGCGGTGAAGAACGAACTCATCGCATATACCTCGCCCTCTGTAGCAGAGAACCAGAAACTATCGGAGAACGTGTAAGCTAATGCACCAACAGCGCCGGCGCCTAAAACAGCAACCGTAGCGGCCCCATCTATTTTATCCTTACCGCCCAGAAGTTTTACGCCGAGCGCAGTGATCGTCCAGAACAAGAAGAGGATACTGAAAGAAGAACTCAGGGCACTTAAAGCGTTGACCATGAGTGCTTGGTTTTCTGCTTCACCAGCAAATTGGCCAAAGAGGTTCCCCATTAGCTGAAAGAACGGAGCACCCGGAGGGTGACCTACTTGAAGCTTCACGGAAGTCGCGATATATTCCCCACAATCCCAGAAACTGGTCGTAGGTTCTATTGTCATGAAATAAGTAATGGTGGCGACGGCAAAAACCGTCCAGCCAACGATGTTATTTAGTTTTTTGTAATCCACTGATAACGTGCTTTTTGCTAGATGTTAGGTGTTCTAGCGTTCTAAACGGTTCGAAAATAAGAAAATCCCCGCCCCCACGGAGCAAACCTATTGTTAAACCGTGAAATTTTTAGCTAACTCTTTTTTGTGTTTTGCCATTTGGAGTATATTTGCCAACCCAAAAGGGAGAATTGTCCGATGGTGTAATGGCAACACTACGGTTTTTGGTACCGTCATTCTAGGTTCGAGTCCTAGTCGGATAACTCAGAGAAAGCCTCGCACGAAAGTGCGGGGCTTTTTTCTTGCCCACCCCTCAAGCTTGCTTGAAAGGGTAGGGCAAGAAAAAGGACCCAAGCGCCCCAGGCGCATGAGGCGTTCTATGAGAGGACAATATCTCCCGACGTCCAGACCCGCGCATGTTGCGCAGCAAGGTGCGCAATCCTAGTCGGACGGTTCTCAAGCTTGCTTGAAAGGGTATAATTAGTTGAAAGAAAACCCTAAGGTCAACGACCCAAGGAAAACATCTTCTTCGAAAGCACCTTCTCTAAACAATGGAATGCGCTCAAATCGACCCGTGAGCTTCACCTTTTTATACCCGGCTTGTGCCAGAATGGCATAATTTAAGATACGGGTGTTAAAACCACTTTGTGTGGTGCGTGTAAACCAGTCTCCGTCTAAATCACGTCCGCTATAAGCGGCAGAACTTGCGAGTCGCATCCGGCCCTCTAGACCAACACCAATATTTAGCCCTTCGTTAAAAGTTCCTTTAGGACTTAGGTCGAGATGCAGCATAACCGGTACATTGAGGTGCGTGTAACGCCAATTGCTTGACCAAACCGTGTTCATGTTAAAAATAGGGAACAGACCCGTTCCGCTTCCTCCAAGAATGTCTTTTGAAATGGTGCGTTCATTCTTGAAGCTGAAAACGGTACCAGAGAACCCTAGACCTGTTTGCAGTTGGAACGGTGATGCGTTGCTGCCTAATCGGCGTTTTTGACTAAAGAGGAACCGATTTTCAATGGAAAGCCAGCCATTTACATGCTCCATGGCGGACGCATCACTAAAATTGTTTTTCAGCAGTCTATTAGACCCTATATGCCATTCAAAGACGAAGGTTTTTTGCGCTCCTTTAAACAGGGAGTCAAGGTCGCTAAGCTCCCAGGCTTCTTCGGCTGGTGCTGCAAGAGTAGTGTCTGTATGATCAACAACGGTAATGGGCGGTAAAGAGTCGTTGTTAAAGGGGTTTATTTTGATGAGCGAAGTCCCGAAAACAGATAAAGACAGGCCTAGAGAGAAAGTAATGGTTAAGATTTTCATAGTGTACAAGTAACGTTTTAAAGATACACCGGTTCGAATGGGTTGAAAACAGAAAGCATATCTTTACCTAACATATGGCAAGAAAGCACAATAAGCGGGCCAACAAACGTTCGCAAAGCGTAGATATTAAAGCCTACGCGCAACAACTCGAGGGTGTTTTTCGTAAATACCCTGCTCGAAAATTCAACTACAAACAATTGGCAGGCCAACTAGGCTACAAGCCGCAGATGGTAAAGGCCAAAATAGAAATGGCGCTGTCTGACCTAGAGCGCAAGGGCACCATTATCATGGTGGACAGGTTCAAATACAAACTGAAATACACTGCCGTCTTCACAGAGGGGGTTGTTGATATGGCCTCAAACGGCAATGCGTATGTGGTGAGTCCGGACACGGAATCGGACATTATGGTACGATCACCGAACCTCATGCATGCGTTGCACGGGGACCGCGTAAAAGTAAGCTTATTCGCACGCCGCGGAGGCAAAAAGCTCGAAGGTGAGATTGTAGAAATCGTGGAGCGCAAGCAGACCGATTTTGTGGGTACTATTGAGATTGGTAAGAGTTACGGATTTTTAGTGCCTTCCAGCAGAAAGATGTTGATCGACATCTACATCCCTAAGGATAAGCTTGGTGGCGCGGAGCACGGTCAAAAAGCCATTGCTCGCATTACAGATTGGCCAGAGAAAGCGAGCTCGCCCTTTGGTGAGATTATTGAAGTGCTAGGAAATGCTGGAGAACACAATACGGAGATCCACGCCGTTTTAGCTGAATTTGGATTACCAAACCAATTCCCAGAAGAAGTAGAACGTGCAGCTGATGAATTAGACACCGCGATTAAAGAAGAAGAGATTGCGAAAAACCGCCGTGACTTCCGCAAGGTTCCGACCTTCACCATTGATCCGGCGGACGCGAAGGATTTTGACGATGCATTGTCTTTACAGCGATTGGAAAACGGGCATTGGGAAGTAGGAGTGCATATCGCGGATGTGAGTCATTATGTCAAGCCAGACTCCATTTTAGAAGACGAGGCGGTTACGCGCGCTACTAGTGTGTATCTGGTGGATCGGGTGGTTCCGATGCTTCCGGAAGTGCTCTCAAACGGTGCGTGTTCACTGCGGCCAAACGAGGATAAATACACTTTTTCGGCCGTGTTTGAAATGGACGAAGATGCGAAGATTCACAACCAGTGGTTTGGCCGCACAGCCATCCATAGTGACCGCAGATTTGCCTATGAAGAGGCGCAACAGATTATAGAAGACGCCCATCCGGAAGGAAAAAAGGCAGATTTCTATGAGGAGATTCGAACCTTAGATAAAATGGCGAAGATCATGCGTGAAGCGCGTATGGCGAAAGGCGCATTGAGTTTTGATAAGAAAGAGGTGAAATTCAAATTGGATGAAGATAATGCCCCAACAGGCGTTTATTTTAAGGTCGGAAAAGACGCGAATCATTTGATAGAAGAATTTATGTTGCTTGCAAACCGCTCGGTCGCGACATTCATCGGTCAAGCGAAAAGTGGCCAGCCGTCTGGACAAACCTTTGTCTATCGTATTCACGACGATCCGGATCCACAGAAACTGCAGGATTTAAGTGTTTTTGTGAAGCAGTTTGGCCACGAGGTCAGAATGACGAATAAATCGGCCATTACACGAAGCTTGAATAAAATGTTGACGGAAGTGAAGAACACCCCGGCAGCAAACATGATTGAAACCTTGACCATCCGAACGATGAGTAAGGCGAAGTATACGACTCAGAATATTGGGCATTACGGACTGGCCTTTGAGTACTATTCGCATTTTACCTCACCCATTCGTCGCTATCCAGATGTTATGGTGCACCGCTTGTTGCAGCACTATCTCGAAGGGGGAAAGAGCCCAGATTATGCGAAGTATGAAGCGCTTTGTGAGCACAGTTCGGAACGTGAAAAGGCGGCTTCGGACGCGGAACGCGCAAGCATTAAATACATGCAAGCGGTATTCTTAGAAAAACATGTCGGAGAGAGCTTCATGGGTGTGATTTCCGGCGTGACGGAATGGGGTGTTTATGTCGAGTTGACGGACAACTATTGCGAGGGAATGATTCGGATAAGCGCCTTCCGCGACGACTACTACACTTTTGATAGTAAGAACTTCTGCATTGAGGGTGAACGAACGGGTCGAATATTTCAATTGGGAGATCCTATGAAAATCACCGTAAAAAATGTAGATTTAGAAAGGAAACAAATTGATTTTGAGCCATGTGTCTCAGAAGACTAACTTTGTAACTACAACGAAACTCACCACCATGTCTACTGCAAACCGCTCAAAACAGTTAGAAACTGCCGCCATCGTTATTGGCGTGTTGGCCATTGCCGCTTCTGCGTATTTTATTTTCATGACAGAAGGCAGCGCCTATCGATTGACTAATTATATCATTTCGTTAGCGTTCCTGGTGTTCGTGGCATATAATTTTATCAATGTTCGCAGTTTAAAAGGCGAGGTAGGCGAATTGAGCGATAGAAATGCTGAGGTTACTCAAGAGCTTCAGGGCACGAAGCAATCGCTGGTGGAGGCTCAGGCCGATCTTCAAACGGTAAAAGCAGATTTGATCAGCGCTGAAGAGGAGGCCACCGCCCGTGAAAATGAAGTAGCGCGCTTGCGTAAGAAACTTGAATCCAACGACGCATAGCTTAGTTTTTCCCAAAAAAAGCCTTTAGCTTTTCAAGATCGGCATCCGTAGATTCGCGAGGTGCTTGTTCTTCTTTTGCGGCAGATGATGCCACCTTTTTCAACGGCTGCTCCAATTGTGCGCGTCGCTGAGGAGTTAAGTCATGGGGTTTCTTTTTCCCGGTCATTTTTTTAGGAGGAGCGGTCTTCAGGGGTTTTGAACCCGCTACTTCATTGAGTTTTTCTTTTGGCGATTTTTCAGGGCTTTTAGGCACACTTTTTCGCACTTTGGTATTTTTTGATTTTGCCTTGTTTTTGTCGCTTTTTGGCTCTATTTGAGTCGTTTTCGCTGTTTTTTGGCTCTTTTTTATCGATTTCTTCGCTTTTTTCTTCTCTGCTACAACCTGTTGTTTCGATTTTGGCGCAGTGGATTCGACGGCTTTTTCAATCTCAGGTTCTTTAACACCGCCACGGGCCTTTCCCTTAAGCGTGCCTTGATCTCCATGCAGGCTTTCAGCGGGTATAAATTTGTCCCGCGTTGCCCAGGTAGTTAACGCACCGATGGCTAAAAGGAATTGGTTCTTTTTGATTTCGATGATCTCGCCCGGTTGACGCGAACCTATGAGTTTTACACGATCGCCAATTTTGACAGGGGCAGAAGTCAGTTTTTTAATCTTTTTTTCTTGCTGTTTTTCGTAGCGAGTTTTTTTGATAGTACGCTCGTCCTGAGTCTGATTAGCGCGTTCTCCAGCATATACCTTAAAGCGCCCTACTACCTCGTCTTTCCCTTTTTTGCTGCGTTGTTCAGCGTATTCATTTACAAGTCCTTGGAATTTTTTACCCCAAGTAATCATGGCGTTTTGTTGCTCATTCATCGCACTTTGCCGGCGCACCTTATCTTCTAATTGATCAATCTTTCGGCCTTGTTTTTCTTTGAGCTGTTCTAATTCCTCAAGGCGCGAAGTGAGCTGCGCTCGTTGATGGGCCAATTGGTTTTTCTCCTTTTGAATCCCCACGAGCAACCGATCCATCGCGACGGTACTTTCGTTGAGCACCAAACGTGCCTCGTCAATCAGTCGTTTGTCTACGCCAACCTGTTGTGCGACCTCGTAGGTATATGAAGAGCCCGGCACACCCTGATTTAGCTTGAATTCTGGCGTTAGGTCCGTGGAGTTGAACTGCATGGATCCGTTTTCTACAAGCGGCAGTTCGCTGGCCAATGCTTTGATACTATTGTAGTGGGTAGTCATCACCCCGTAGGTTTTACTTTCATTCAATGCGCGCAGGAACACTTGTGCCATAGACGAACCCAGGTCCGGGTCTGAACCTGAGCCAAACTCATCAATAAGCACCAATGTTTTTCCATAAGCGGCATCGAGAAAATACTTCATCTTGTTCAGCTTTGAGCTGTACGTAGATAGTTCATTTTCTATACTTTGAGCATCACCAATATCGGCCATTATGCCATTGAACCAGCCCATTGTAGTGTCCGGATGAACGGTCACCAGCAAGCCGCTTTGAAGCATTAACTGAAGAAGTCCCACTGTTTTAAGCGTGATGGATTTCCCACCAGCATTAGGACCAGAAATCACGAGGATGCGTGTTTTTGCATTGAGTCGGATATCTAAGGGCACAACCGGCTTCTTCTTTGCTTTATGAAAGTCTCGAAGAACGGGATTAATGGCCTTAATTAACTCAATATGAGGCTTGTCTACCAATTGAGGCAAGCACGCTTCCTCATCTAATGCATACAGCGCCTTCGCATTTACGAAATCAATCTGGTAGAGCGCCGTGGAGAAGTCCCGAAGTACCTCACGGTATCCCGATACAAATGCGGTAAGTAAACGAAGAATACGTGTTACCTCTCTCTTTTCTTCTTCCTCTAAAAGGGTGATTTCGTTATTGATTTCGAGAGTTTCTGATGGCTCGACAAAAAAGATACTTGCCTTCGCGGAAGAGCCGTGAAACACCCCATTTACCCGTCCTTTAAAAGCACCTTCTATGGCTAAAACACGTTTGTTATCGTGAACACTTTCTTGTGTATCAGCGAGAACACCAGCGCCTTGGTATTTTTTAACGGCTCGGTAAAAGATGCGGTCTGCAGCAGCACGTTTTTTGGTGAGTGTGGCACGAATTTTACCCAATTCCGCCGAGGCTGAAGTTTTTACAACTCCTCTGCGGTCGAGTACACGATCAATCTCGTTAGGCACCTCTTTGTTGGGCGTGAGGTGAGCGAACTTATCCTGAATGGACGGCGTACGCATGGCGTGTTCCTTAAAGAAGTAGTGTACCCGATTAAAGCTCTCAATCATGCTTTTAATCACAAGAAAGTCTTCACCTTCGAGCGTAGCGCCTTGGATTTTTAAGCGCAATAGAAACGGCTTAATATCTTCTGCGGCTAGTGCAGGTACTGCGAAATCACTTTGATACAGCCCTAAGATTTCATGAACTTCTTGTAGATCTCCCGTAGTTATGACAAAATCACTGCTTGGCTTAAGGCTTTGAATTCGCTCACGGGCACGCTCTGTTACGGCGCGTTTTGCGACGGCCTGCTTGACCAAATCAAACTCTATACTTTCAAATAAATCTTCAGGATACGTTTTCAAAACTTACGGTCGACCGATATTATCCGCGGTACACGCCATCTTCGTTAGTAACACTTTCGGTGCCCGCATGTTTACGCAAGCCCCCAGCAAAGGCAAAGGCCAACGCCGACAACGCTGTTGTCGTAAATACGTCTATAGTGGTCCAAAGTACTCCCACGGGCACATCAAACATGTCGTTTTGTACATCGCCCCAAAGCCAGAGTGCCAGTAAGACGATGGAACCTATAAACGGTTTTCTACGCGTTTGTGTAGACCACGAGGGCACTATAATGGTTTTGGTATAAAAAAACACCGCCAGCGCAGCTCCCATGCCATGTGCGATAAGCATACTGTAGATCGCAAAGGGATTCGCGGTCATGTAGGCAGATATGATATTTGAACGCCCACTCCAATCTGCCGCTTGTAAATCGACCATCGGCAATGGGTCTAAAAACAGTCCAAAGAAACTGTGTAAACCGGTGGTTACGAGTATTGCGATAATTAAACCGACGACTGTTAGGCCAATGGAACGAAGGGCAAAAAGGAATTTTTTCATGGCGTTTAGGTATTATTTGAACCAGCTTTCGACTACATCAAGAGCGAGTGCGGCAACTTCTATTTTATTCTTTTTGCGGAACCCGTTGAGTTTTTGATGCAATGCCGCAGGTTTGTTCGCACGCAAGCTTTCTACCGTATGGTAACCGGCTTGCGCAATGTGCACGGACCACTCTTGAGGGACACCGATCGCCTCGAAGTCTTTTGGACTAGCGACGGTTTCAAATTTCTCAGGACGCATTTGCGGGAAGAAGAGCACTTCTTGGATGCTGTCCTGGTTGGTGAGCATCATGGTAAGGCGGTCGATACCGATTCCCAAACCGGAGGTAGGGGGCATACCATATTCTAGGGCACGAATGAAGTCTTGGTCGATGAACATCGCTTCGTCGTCTCCCTTTTCTAATAATTTCAATTGGTCCTCGAAACGCTCTAATTGGTCGATAGGATCGTTAAGCTCAGAGTATGCATTTGCAACTTCTTTACCGTTCACCATGAGCTCAAAACGCTCCGTGAGTTCTGGATTGTCGCGGTGCTTCTTACACAGTGGCGACATCTCCACGGGGTAGTCGATGATGTAGGTCGGCTGGATGTAGTGCTTCTCACACTTTTCGCCGAAGATTTCATCGATAAGTTTTCCTTTACCCATGGTTTCGTCTACTTCAAGCCCGATAGATTTCGCTGCTTCGCGCACTTCGTCTTCTGTCTTGCCGCTGAGACCTAAACCGGTGTGCTCCTTGATGGCCTCTAGGATAGGTACTCGGGCGTACGGCGCCTTGAAGCTAACGGTGTTCTCACCAATAGTTGCATCGGTGGTACCGTTTACAGCCGTTGCCACTTTCTCGAGCATGTTTTCTACAAACTTCATCATCCAGTGGTAATCCTTGTAGGCCACATAGATTTCCATTACTGTAAATTCCGGATTGTGGGTTTTGTCCATGCCCTCGTTGCGGAAGTCTTTTGCAAATTCATAAACGCCTTCAAAACCACCTACAATGAGGCGCTTGAGGTAGAGTTCGTTGGCAATACGCAAGTACAACGGCACGTCTAGCGCGTTGTGGTGGGTGATGAATGGGCGAGCCGCCGCACCGCCAGGAATGGGCTGTAAAATGGGTGTTTCGACCTCCATGTAACCTGCATCATTGAAGATGTTACGCATCGTACTGATCACGCGATTACGCTTGCGGAAAATTTCCTTTACCCCTGGGTTTACTACGAGATCTACATAACGCTGGCGGTAGCGAATTTCAGGATCTGTTAATTGGTCGTAAATCTTACCGTCGGCATCTTTTTTCACGACGGGAAGTGGACGAAGTGATTTAGAAAGTACCACCAATTCCTTCACATGCAGACTCATTTCGCCCGTTTGTGTGGTAAACACGTGTCCTTCTACACCGATAAAATCGCCAATATCTAAGAGTTTTTTGAATACATCATTGTACATCGTTTTGTCCTCATCTGGACAAATTTCGTCGCGATTCACGTAGATCTGTAGCTCGCCAGTGGCATCGGCAAGTACGGCAAACGAAGCCTTTCCCATGATGCGTTTTGTCATCAGGCGTCCTGCGATGCGTACGTGCTCAAAGCCCTCTGCGCCTTCTGTATAGCTGGAAGCAAGGTCGTTAGCATGGTGGGTAACGGTGTACTCTGCAGCGGGATAAGGGTCGATACCTAGACCTCTTAATTTTTCCAATGCGGTACGTCGGAGCTGCTCCTGTTCTGATAATAATCTTGCCATGATGCAATGCGTATATTAAGGCAACAAAGATAATTGCCTTTTGTAGCTTAGCAGTATGCGATTTAGCCGATTTTGCCCTTTCCTGTTTGCGTTGTTCACAAACGCCTTGTGTACCGCGCAGCCGTATTGGCAAAAGGGGGACCGATTAGGTTATGTAGGTGGCTTCGCAACCGTTCAAGGCCAAGGGGAGCAAATCGTTAACGCACACCTAGATTTAGACCTAGGCGGAAGCCTATTTTTTACGCCAAAGTGGGCGCTTGGTGCAGAGGCCAGTACAAGCTGGGATCCTTTGACACAGAGCGTGAATGCCACCATGCGCGCGCAGTACCTTTTGCTGGGCCGCAGTGATTTATCCCACAGTTTATTAGCAGATATTCATGCAGGAATGGGCTACCATACAAGCCAAACGGTGATGGGCACGAGTTTTTCGTCAAACGACGTAAAGGTTGGGCTAGGTTTGCAATATACCTGGTGGATTAGCCAAGGCGTAGGTGTGTATCTGTGGCCGCAGTGGTCACGAACGAACGGTGGTCCCAGTGGATTATGGGGCTGGCAGTTTGACATTCCCATTGGCGTCCAATGGAATTGGCACAAATAATCATGAGAAAAGTAGAATTTCAAGATATAGGAACCGTACGTTATGGTGCGGCTTGGGACTTTCAAACGAAGTTGTTTGAGCGAACGGTCGATCAAAAATTGGTCAATCGCAAAACTCCAGAAAGGGCTGAGGAGACGACCGACCACCTCATTTTCGTAGAGCACCCGCCCGTATTTACGCTAGGTAAAAGCGGTAAGGAAGCACACCTTCTTGTGGATCAAGCACGCTTGCAAGAGGAAGGAATAGATTACCACCCCGTAAATCGTGGCGGTGACATTACTTATCACGGTCTAGGCCAGATTGTCGGATACCCAATTCTTGATCTTGACCATTACTTCACCGACATTCATAAATACCTGCGTTACCTTGAAGACGTTGTTATTAAAACACTCGCGGAATACGGCTTAACGGCCGGAAGGTCGGATGGAGAGACAGGGGTTTGGTTAGATGCCGGCACACCACTTGCACGTAAAATTTGTGCCATGGGTGTCAAAGCGTCAAGGTGGACCACGATGCATGGTTTTGCACTAAACATCAACACATCCTTAGAGCATTTTGGCTTGATCGTGCCCTGTGGCATCAGCGACAAGCCGGTGACTTCGCTTCATTTAGAATTGGGCCGCGAGGTCGATCTAGAAGAGGTCAAGGACCATCTGAAGAAGCATTTTGTAGACCAATTCGGTTGCGCCCTGGTGCCAACCACAACTCCTTATACACATGAAAACAGCTAAGCGCGTACTTTCCGTACTCATTATTCTTTTTCTAGCTCTAAAATTCTCGCCTTATGGGTATTTAATCAAGGGAGTGAAGGGCGCATATTTCGATGGACATACCTCTGCACATATCTACGACCGTAAGCATTTTGACCAGCGTGAAATTCCTGTGTTTAATGCAACTCCTCTGCCCGTTTCTAAAACATTGAAGCGTGTTTTGGATGCAGAAACGCGTGAAAAAATAGAGACCTACAAAACGGCTGGACTAGTAGTCGTAGAACAGGATGAGATTGTGCTCGAAGAGTACTGGAATGCGCACGAACCCTCAACGATGAGTAATAGTTTTTCCATGGCGAAAAGCATTATTACGATGTTGGTGCAGATTGCAGTTCAGGACGGTTATATCGATTCTTGGGACGACCCTATTACAAAATATATCCCTGAATACGAGATTCCGGAAGGTATCGCAGAGCCCACGCTACGTCATTTCAGCACCATGACTGCGGGCATGCAAATAAAAGAGAATTACAAAGCGCCATTTTCAAAGACAGCAAAACTGTATTACGGGGATAACGTGATTGAGACGGCATTGTCTATACCTGTGGGCAAACACCCCGCAGGAGAAGTGTTCGAATACCAAAGTGCACAAACGCAAATTTTAACCATCGCTTTGAGTCGCGCTGTGGGTGAAAGTATTTCAAGCTATGCGAACCGTGAACTCTTTGCAAAAGCCGGTTTTGAGTCCACAGCAACGTGGCATTTGGACCAAGCCGAAGGATTGGAACTGGGTTTTTGCTGTGTTAACGCTAGCGTTCGTGACTATGCAAAATTGGGCCAGTTGGTCTTGCATCACGGAAACATAGACGGCCAGTCCGTGGTAGACTCTTCGTTTTTAGCCATGGCCAGCGCAGGCTACCGCAGCCCAGAATACGGACACGGTTTCTGGATTTATCCTGAGCCGCATCAAAACGTTTTCGCTTTTAGAGGAATGTTGGGTCAGCATATAATAGTTGACCCTGTACATAACAGAATAGTAGTGCGGGTTGGGCATAAGAGCGGGGGTAAATTTGCGAAGGAGTTTAATTTATTGGAAACCACGCTTTTAGCTCAAATGGACCGTTGGGACAACAACTAATGCCGGCACCGGTCGTACATATTGACCAATTATCCATCGCCTTTGATGGCCACCAGGTATTGCGTGATTTCACCTTTACCTTAAACCCAGGCCAGACCATTGCGGTGGTTGGCGAAAGTGGATCGGGTAAATCCGTCGCGGCACTTATGGCCATGGGATTGCTGGATAAACGTGCAGAAATTAAAACCGTCGTAGCCCAGCTTTTTAGCGAAGACCTTCTTTCTTTTTCTAGCGAAAATTGGTCCGACCTTCGCGGTAATGAGGTGGCTATGGTTTTTCAAGACCCCATGACGGCATTACACCCTTCTATTCGCATTGGTCGACAGTTAGAGGAGGTGCTCGAACGCCACACCACGCTAGGCCGCGTCGATCGCGAAAAGGCAGTACATGCAGCATTGCATGAAGTTGAAATTCCCGATCCAGAATCCAGTTCAAAAAAGTATCCGCACGAAATGAGTGGAGGACAGCGTCAACGTGTAGTTATCGCTATGGCGATGTTGTTGAAGCCTAAATTGATCATTGCGGATGAGCCGACCACGGCTTTAGATAAAGCGGTAGAAGGTAAAATTTTAGCACTATTAAATAAGCTTGTACGAGAAAGTGGTGCAGCACTTTGGCTCATTTCGCACGATCTAGAAGTGGTTGCTGAGGTGGCGGATGAAGTGGTCGTTTTATTCCGCGGTGAAACGGTGGAAACCGGCCCAGCAAAGCAGGTTTTTACAGTGCCAAAACATCCTTATACGAAGGGGCTTTTGGGATGTCGCCCACCGAAAGAAGGACGTCCATTTCCATTGCCGGTGCTGGAGGACTTTCTGAACGACACTGTTCCTTCAAAGCAGGCCGACTTAGCGGCCCCCATAGCTGCTGAAGAAGTAATGACCATTACGGGCTTACGCATTGGATTTGACCGAAGAACCGGGTTCCGAAAGACAAAACAATGGATTATAGACGGCATCGACTTGCACCTAAAAAAAGGTGAAACGCTAGGACTCATAGGGCCTTCTGGGAGCGGAAAGAGTTCAATAGGCCGTGCCATTGTGGGATTAAACAGCTTTGAATCTACTGCTTTTTCCTACACAGGCGATGCGAGTAAAATCCAGTTCATTTTTCAGGATCCCTTCAGCGCCTTAAACGGTAGTAAACGTATCGGATGGATATTAGATAGTGTACTTAAGCGTCATCGCCCTGATTTATCACCCGTAGAGCGCCTGAAAGAAGCACAATCCTTGCTGGAAGAGGTGGGTTTATCAGTGGCGGATTTAAGAAAGCGTCCGAAGGCATTTTCCGGAGGGCAACGCCAACGTATTGGTATTGCTCGCGCATTGGCTGCAGCGCCGGAGGTTCTGATTTGTGATGAAAGTGTCAGCGCACTCGACGTGAGTGTACAATCCCAAGTATTGAACGTATTGAACGGAATTAAAAAAAATCGGGGCCTGAGTATGATTTTCATCTCTCACGACCCCGATGTGATTCGGTATATGTGTGACCGGATAGTGGAACTTAGCCCTGTGGACTAGTTACTGCGGTCTTCAAAATCCTCTGTTTTTCTTCGCTGGTAAGCGCGTATACCAAAGTATACCACTCCTGAAAGCATTACGGCCCAGAATGCGAAGTATAAAACGCCGAAGATCATTATTTCAGTTTTACTGCCGTGCCGTAAGCCAGCATTTCAGCAGCGCCTTGCATCACCATTGCGGTGGTAAAACGAACGTTGATGACCGCATCAGCGCCCATGGACTCCGCGTCTTTGACCATTCGTTGAAAGGCTTGTTCACGACTTTGCGCTTGCAAGCGTGTGTATTCGCTGATCTCCCCACCTACAATGTTTTTCAGTCCAGCAAAAATATCGCGACCGATGTTGCGTGCGCGAACGGTGCTTCCACGCGAGATGCCGAGGATTTCTGAAACTTCTTTTCCTGGAACGTTGGCTGTAGTAGTGGTAATCATAGCGGTTTATTTAGTCTGTCTAAGTTAATTAATTGAACCTAAAACGCGCTTCATAAAACCGTTAAGTGCATCTTTTTTGGAAGTGCCGTTTGTGATTTCTTTATTCACCTCGAGCGCACCATAAAGGTTTGAGATGAGTTCCCCGATCACTTCAAGTTCTTCGTCTTTAAGCGTCGGTACGTCCGCCAACGATTCAAGAACTTCAAGAGTTTCGTGAATGTAGTCTTCGTCGTTTGCTTCGACAAAATTAACTAGGTGTTTGATGATAGGGATTTTCATAGGGTTGTTCTTTTACAGAAACAAAGTTAAGAGACGCACTCTATCAAAAACTAAAAGAGAGATAGATTCGTCTTATCAGCGTATTGGTACTCTGAAAAGTATCGCTGAATGCGGTTAAGAATTGGACATAAACTGGTCAAAAACCAATTTTTCTGTGGCGTAACTTAGAGCTCATAAACCCAACGACTCAAAACATAACGTATGACACGAGGAATAACGACCTTGATTTTAGCTGTCGCACTACTGCCGGTGACGGTAGGGGCTCAGATTTTATCTGTTACTCCGGCTTTTCCTTCGCAGAATGATACGGTAACCATCATTTACGATGCAACGGAAGGAAATGGCGCACTAACGGGTGTGGTTCCTGTGTATGCACACGCTGGGTTGATTACCAACCAAAGTACATCGCCTACGGATTGGCGTCATGTGCAAGGGAATTGGGGTACAGCGGACGCCTCTGTATTAATGACGAATTTGGGTAATAATCTACACAAAATCGAATACCATATGCCGTCTTTTTATGGTTTTGGGAGCAGCGTTGTTGTACAGCAAATGGCTTTTGTATTCCGCAATGCGAGCGGGAGTATCGTAGGTCGCGATCCCAACGGGAGCGACATTTATTATGACGTATATCCTGCGAATGGGGGACTAATCGCCCAATTTTTAGCGCCTGAGACTACCCAACTTATCAATAGTGGTGATTCTTTAGAGTTTGTGGTGGCGGCAACACAAAAATCAAATTTTAAGATCTACGATAACGGTACGTTAGTGTATCAAGATTCTACTAAACAAGATAATTTTTACCTCAGCAGCACTGCAGGAGGCATTCACACTGTGGTGCTTCAGGCAGAATACGACACCACCACCGTTTATGATACCGCCTATTATGCAGTTCAAGGACCGTTAAACGTCGGCGTTTTGCCCGGAGGAATGGAGCAGGGCATCAACGAGCTCAATGATACCACGGTATTCTTCAAACTCTATGCTCCGTTCAAAAACCGCGTGTATTGTTTGACCTCGCTGAATGACTTTTTGCCGGATACCCTTAATGCGATGACCCGCACCCCTGGAGGGGCGTGGTGGTTTCTAGAGATGACTGTTCCCGCAGGACAACCCTTCACCTATCAATACATGATGGACGGTGATTTAAGGGTTGCGGATCCGTATTCAGAGCAGGTTTTAGATCCTTGGAACGATGGATACATATCCAGCGCAACCTATCCCAATCTACCCAGCTATCCGACCGGAAACACCACGGGCATAGTTTCCTTGTACGAAACAGCAAAGCCAGCGTACCAGTGGAGTAACACCACATTTAATGCGCCAGACAAAGAGGAACTATTGATTTATGAATTGCTCATTCGCGACTTCGTTTCGACGCGTAATTACCAGTCTTTGATCGATACACTAGACTATATTGAGCGTTTGGGTGTGAACGCCATAGAACTGATGCCTAATTCTGAATTTGAGGGCAATTCCAGCTGGGGATACAACCCATCGTTTCATATGGCTTTAGACAAATACTACGGTACTCCGGATAAATTCAGAGCGTTTGTAGACAGTTGCCATAGCCGCGGCATTGCGGTGATTATGGATCAGGTGTTCAATCATGCCTTCGGTCAAAACCCCATTGCTCAAATGTGGTGGGACAGCGGCAACAATCGTCCAGCAGCGAACAACCCGTATATGAATCAGAATTGTCCCCACCCGCCGAACTGCTGGGGGAATGACTTTGATCATTTCGTCCAACCCACGCGTGACTATATAGACCGAATCAACACTTACTGGATTGAAAACTTCAATATTGACGGTATCCGATTTGACTTTACGAAAGGCTTTACGAACAGCTCAAACGCAGACAGTTATCAGGCCACACGCATTTCAGCGCTTAAACGCATGGCAGATGAATGTTGGAATGTAGATCCGGACTTTTATGTCATTTTAGAGCATTGGGGTCCCAATCAAGAGGAAAAAGAATTGAGCGATTATGGCATGTTGCTCTGGGGAAATGCGGTACATCAGTATTATGAGGCGGCCATGGGGTATACACCTGACAGCGATTTTAAGTGGGGTATTTACAAAGAGCGGGGATGGAACGATAAGCACCTCATCTCTTATATGGAAAGCCACGATGAAGAACGCGCTTCGTACAAGATCAAAACCTACGGTAATGCAAGCGGGGGATACGACACGAAAACCCTAGCGACCCGTGCGGACCGCATCATACAAGCCAGCGCCTTCTTCTATACCATTCCTGGGCCGAAGATGATTTACATGTTTGAAGAATTGGGCTATGACATCTCCATTGATAATCCTTGTCGTGTTTGTGAAAAACCCATACTTTGGAACTATTACAACGACCAACACCGCCAGAAAATCTATTTCTACATGGCCTCCATGATGGACATGCGCAAGAAGTATGATGTATTCAACACCTCTAATTTCACATATGCCCTCAACGGTTCTTCAAAGCGCATCAACCTCAACGGCGCCTCTATGCAGGCTACCGTGGTTGGAAACTTTGCGGTAACACAAAAAGACGTGTATCCTAATTTTCAGCACACAGGAACCTGGTATGACTATTTTACAGGTGATACCCTCACCGTTTCAAACGCTACGGCACCTATTTCTTTCGCTCCGGGAGAATGGCACATTTATACAGATGTAAAATTGACGGATGCAGCCTTTATGGACGTTGCTGAGGTTGAATGGGCCGAAACAAAACCATTCATGGTGTTCCCTAATCCGAGCACTGGATGGGTCGATGTAGTATTCGACTTTCCACAAGGCACTTCTGTTGAATGGTCGCTGCGCGATGTGCGCGGGAAAATGGCGGCACAAGGCAGTCTCGTAACTGACGGTCCACAGATCACAGATTTTGATTTCACGGCATTACCTAAAGGCGCCTATATCTTGCAACTGCAAACGCCGACGGAGGCATATACGGAGCGGTTGCTCTTAAATTAAACGCAAAAAAAAGCCCGGCATCGCCGGGCTTTTTTGATTAATGTAGGAGGAGGTGTACACCGTCCTTATTTTGTGTTATGACGCCTTCGTGTTCAAGCGACTATAGCAGCCTGCTAACCACTTCTCTTGAGGCGCTCAGTTCATGCGCAACTTCCCTATAAATTTCCAGCGCTTTCGCGGCGAGATCCGCATCGTGCTCCGGCACGTCGACCTCCGTTTTCTCGAATAGTGCTACTCCTTCGGTCTTCAATGCGATGCCCGTTTCAGTACTTATGCCTTCAAGCACCTCCTTTGGCTGGGTAACGAAATCTTCATAGGAGATGAAATGAATGTTACTGAGAGATTTAGCGTAATTGTAATAGTCGAGCCAACGTTCGAGCCAGTAGTTGAGCTTTCCGCGATCGGTTTGTTGTGGGGCCGTTCCCGATAGATTAAAGGGCAATTGGCCTTGTCCGAACTCGTGGTGCCCCAACCAGTTCATGTATTCTAAAATGAAGGGATCTTCCGTCTGTTCTTTTTCAAATTTCTGGTGCTGCTTCATCAAACTATAGGCGTGTTGCAGTGGATCTCGGACTAAAACAAAAACCTTCATATCTGGATTTTGTGGCAGGATCGACTTCAGACGCAAAATGGCATTGTTGTTTTTTGCGAGATAGATTTGACCGTCGCCACAAAGACTTTTGGTGTAGCGGCGGTACAGGTCGTTTTCTTTCGCGCTGAGCTCGTGCAAATGAAGCTGGTCGTCGGAGATGAATCGGTCGTTAGTAGCCACCTTAAAGAAGTATTCTTCGAGTGCTTCGACACTGGCGAGTCCGACTTTTATCCCATCACCGTGCGCACGCTCTTTGTCCTCTTTTTTCTTCGGCTTGTAGAATCTACTCCAAAGTCTGGGTGCGAGCAGGACGGGCATGTTGCTGTAGTCGAGGGAGGCGAACGGGCCACGATCCGTAAGTGCGCGTGTGAGCGCAGTCGTTCCGGCTCGCGCCAACCCCGTAATCAAAACGGCAGAAGTTTGGTCGGCTAGAATGGGATTTTCGATACCCTTGATTTGTCTTTTCAGCAATGCCTTTCCCAGATGGTAGTGGTTGAGAATGAGGCGGTGGAATAATTGGGCCATAGGGCTGTAGGCGCTCCGTTTCTTTTTGGGGTACAAGAAGGGGAGCAGTGTGCCTACACCGAAAGCAAAAAGCTTTTGCTGGTCGGGCAATACGTCGGCCCAAAAGTGTCCGGGGAGGTAGTAATAGGTGTAAAAAGTCAGTGCGATAAGCGCAGAGAGCAGCGCGAGGTTCAGCAGGAGGGATTTGAGGGTCTTCGCGGTTTGGGCATTCACGGCCTCAAACTTTTCATCGTCGTCCTGCTCAGAGATGAGTACATCAAGAAGCGCTACACTGTGGAGAGCGAGAGTGAAAAAAGGCCTTTTCATGCGCAAGACCCCGATGCTCAACAGGATGCCTGAGAAGGCGGGGAAGGCTATGAAGAGGACCGTCCACATTTACTTCTTGCGCGCTTTTTTGATGGTATACCAAATGCGGTAGCCAAAAGCGGCTACAATCAGTACCAGCACCAGTACAATAAGGATGCCTGCGCCAACGCCTAAACCAGGGCCAATGTAGAGAAAAGGTGTGCTCATAATGGGGTAAGAATTTACCATTGCAAATTACGGCTAAAATAACCACTGTGTTAAATATGAACGATCGATTACAACAGAGCAAAGTAAACAGCTTCTGTTGCTAAACGTTAATTATACTTTTTTGGGATGTATATTTATCGCCTAAACGCTCCAATTCGATGACTGCATTCTCAGACAATGCCTTATTAGAACTCTTAACACGGTTCGCGCTGACTTTGATTTTTAACCTTGTACAGATGCGTATCGTGAGTAAGCACGGTCGGGAATCTAGAAAGAACGTTTACAGCTTCTTTATTATTTCTGTTGTAGTGTTCTTCTTGGCGCATGCACTTCGCACTTTCGACATGCAGATCGGTATGGCCATAGGAATGTTCGCGGTTTTCGGTATAGTTCGGTACCGTACTGAAGCATTGCGACCTCAAGAGATGACCTATTTATTCGCTGCTATTGGAATTGCAGTGATTAACGCATTGTCATCAGGCGCTGAAGGCTGGCTGGAATTGGTTGTAGTCAACACATTGGTTTTAGGGTTTATTTATCTGCTCGAGCGTTTTTTATTGACGGAAGAAGAGCAGGAGCCTTCATTGGAAAAGATTAATGTAACATTACCCGTTGCAGATCTGGATCAAAAGGTATTTGACGAGAAGATCGAGACGCTCGCCCAGCAAATGCAGATGACGGTTGTTCGGGTGCATGTATCGAAAGTAGACTATGCGTTAGGGACAGCTCAGATCCAGGTTTACTATGAGAAATAAAATACTCTCATTTTGTTTGCTTGCCTCTGTTTTAGCTTTTGGGCAAACGGACAGTTCTGTCGCTAATCATGTTTGGGCAAAAGTAGGTTACAAGACAAAGCTGCCTAAACAAGTGTCGCTCACTACGAGCGGCCAATATCGAGCGAAATACAGCGATCAAGACCACGACCAGTGGTTGACGAATTTTGATTTTAAAAAAGAGCTTAGTAAAAAGTGGGATTTAGGGTTAGAGCTACGCCACTATTTTATTTTCGACAATCAAGGAGGCAATCAAGGAACTTTTCAGCGCTTTAGAGCACAGGTTAATGCACAGCAAAACATACAATTACCGTTAGGTGAACTCCATTTTAGATATGCTGTTCAGCAACGCTGGATCGTATCTGGCTCAGGTTCAAATAAGTTTGTAGCCCGCCTACGTGGTGAATACGACTTACCCATAAAAAACTTCAAATGGGACCCTACTTTTCAGGCGGAGCTGTTGAATGTTTCTAGCGATGAGCCAGATCAATCATTGCGATTAGGAATAAGGACAAGCAATAAAATAGGGGGAATTAAACTCCAATTTGGCTATTTCTATCAACGGGACCTTTACACTACAAATCTGTACAGGAACGTACTTCAAATGGGATTAAGGTTTTAACACCTCGGTAGTAAAGATTAATTCGCGGTGCGTTCTTGCAATTGATTATCAGAAAGTTGGTAGCTTTAAGAACGCTGTCAGACTTCAGCGTCAATAATTAAATCATTGTTATGAAGAATCTGCTATACCTCCTTACACTTACTGCGTTTGTCGCTTGTACAACGACCGAAACGGTCGAACCATCAGTATCCGATACGTATTTAGACTATTCCCAGCGCGACGATCAATGGACCGGCGGCGTGAAGGTGATTCCCGTCGAAACGGAGTTAGGAACCTTTAAAGTTTGGACGAAAAGAGTAGGGAATAACCCTGAATTGAAAGTGTTATTGCTGCACGGAGGGCCGGGCGCCACACACGAATATTTTGAATCTGCGGACAGCTACTTTCCAAACGCTGAGGTTGAATATTATTACTATGATCAGTTAGGATCAGGTAATAGCGACAACCCAGAAGACGAGCGACTTTGGGAGCTTGACCGGTTCGTTGATGAGGTTGAGCAGGTTCGTTTAGCCTTAGGTTTAGATGCGTCAAACTTTGTGTTATTGGGGCACTCCTGGGGCGGAATTTTAGGAATGGAATATGCGTTGAAGTACCAAGAAAACTTAAAAGGCTTGGTGATTTCTAACATGGTTGCCTCTGCACCCGAATACATGAAATACGCCCAAGAGGTATTGGGACCACAATTACCTGCTGAGGTACTAGAAGAGCTTCAGGCCTTTGAGGCGGCGGGAGACTACACCAACCCACGATACTTAGGACTGATCGAAGAGCACTACTATCCGGAGCATGTTTTACGTCGTCCGTTAGCGGAATGGCCAGAGCCTGTAAATAGAAGTTTTTCAAAGTTGAATTACCCCTTGTATTTAAAACTTCAAGGCCCTAGCGAGTTTGGTATGGTTGGCGACGCGACCCTTAAAAATTGGGACAGAACAGCCGATTTATACCGTATTGAAGTACCTACGCTAAGTATTGGTGCGCAGTACGACACCATGGATCCAGAAGCCATGCGTGCCATTGCAGATTCAGTTCAAAACGGAACCTTTTTGTATTGCTCAGAGGGAGGACATATGACGATGTACGATGATGCGGACACGTACTTCAATGGGATTATTGATTTTCTTAAGACGTTGTAGCACCGAGGTGCTGGGCCAATTCTTTACCCAGACCTGTACCTAAGGCAACCCCCATGCCACCTAACCGAACGGCTGCGTGAACACGCGCAGAAGGATGTAAAAGCAGTGGTGCTTTTCCTTCACCAAAGGCCATGATACCCGACCAGGCATAGTCTATCTCTAGCGGACGTTGAGGTGCAATGAAGCTTTTGAGGTCTTCAATCAGTTGTTCTTTTAAGAGAATGTTGATACCTTCTTTAGTGGTGGCTTCCCCTTTGAGGTCGAGGTGGCGGGCGCCGCCGAGGAGGATGCGGTTGCCTGAGTTTCTGAAATAATTGTACCCGCTGTGGTAGTGAAACGTTCCTTGCGGCGGCGCCCACGTCAGGGGTTTCGTGATCACAACCATGCCTCGACCCGGTTCAAGATCGGCGTCCGGTAGGAGTGTTTTTGTGAATGCATTCGTGCATAAGGCCAATTGGACCGTGAAAAGTTGGAGCGGACCGTCCGTAGTTGAGACCGCGACTTCAACACCATTCGTTTGTTCCACGTAATGAAGAACTTCTGTTTGGGTATAAAACTGTACCCCAGCTTCGCGTGCTTTTCGGGCAAATGCTTCCATCATTTTTCCGGTGTCGATACTCCCTTCAAATTGGTTTTTAACTAGTCCTTTTACCTTCGTTTGGTCGAAGCCAAAAGCAGGAATTTTATCGCGTGCGTCTGAGAACACGGGATTATTGAACAGTGGTTTGAGCCAGTCGTTGAAGGTGTACATGCGTTCGTGCAGATCGCCTTGGAAATCTAGTTCGTAGCCTCCTACTGGGCGGTAGTCTATGTTTGGGTCGCCTAGTAATTGGCGCAATTCAAGGCCGCCTTTGTACCGTTTTTCAACAAGGGAAAGCAGTTCGTTTTGTGAATCAGTTCGGGCATTTTCGGCCAATTCTGATATAGATCCAAAGCAAACGAATCCTGCGTTTTTGGTGCTGGCGCCGCTCGGGAATAGCCCGCGTTCGATGATAGCAACCTTTTTCTTAGGATAGGCTAACTGAAAATGCAATGCTGTGCTCAACCCAACAATACCGCCACCAACGACTATTAGATCGTGGTGAATGAAAGAAGACTTTTCCCAGTAGCTCAGCATTTACTCCATCTTATAATTGGAATTCCTGACCAAAGTCAGCGAAATGCATGCCCTGGGCTTCTAGCGCTTTGCGCCCTTCAAATTCCGCGTTACGTGCAGGGTTTGAGTGGTTGAGGTGAATGAAGTAAATCTTCTCACGCTCCTCTCTGGGTAGATAAGAGAACAGCTTGGCCGATTCTGAAATGAATGGATGCGGAACCTCTGACATGGGTCGTGGCACTTCTCCATCAGCGAAAAAAGTGCCGTCGATGAATGCGTAGTCAACACGCGGTATGACGGCGATGATGTTTTCTTCCCACTCTTCCCATTTGTCAATATCTGGAATGTAAAGCGCAACCTTTCCTCCTTTACGCTTGATATAGTAACCTACTGTTTCAGAAAATTCATCACGGTGAGGAACTAAAAACGGTTCGACGATCAGGCCGTTTTGAAGTGTACGCGGCACACCTTCTTCGAGTCCATTAAGTGTTATGTTTTGAAGTTTTAAGAGCTGGTTCCAAGGCCCGTTTTTTGCGAGAAAATCGATCATTCTTGGCATCGCATAGACCGGAACTTTGTTTGTATTTGCAGCTTCGCGACCAAAGTGTGCAAGTCCCGTATAATGACCCATGTGGGCATGCGTTAAAAAGACTGAGTACTTTTCTGAACCTGATCTTTCGAGGAGTTCTCCTAGCTGCGGGACAATATCGGGTGTAGCATCAAAGAGCACAGCAAGCGTTGAATCATAAATGCCTAGGCATGCGACGTAATCGTTTGGTTTAGGCGAGGCACAGCAGGATTTTTCGCAATTCATGTGCGGTGAACCACCGTCTTGTAGCGTGCCTAATACAACAAGCGTTTGACTATGTATTGGCGCGAAAGCGAGGGTCAGTGCGAGGGTAATCCAGTGCTTCATGGTGAGTCGGTTCAAAAATTAACACGGGATAGAAAGAACAAAAAGACCAGTACTATAACGATGTGCCAGTATCTCTTGAACATAGAATCGGTCCACTTATTAGCTCCCCACATGCAATTTAATTGAGTAAACAATATAGTGGATTTATTTACTGTAGCGCGGTGCAAAAATCGATTGACATCACAATTTTTAGACTCGCTTTAACACTCGTCACTGTTCAAAAAAATCATAGAATGGTTAAAATGAAACAGCAGTTTAAATCGATAATAATTAATTTCCTATCGAAACAAAATCTTATTTATTATGAAAAACAAGTTATTATTAACTCTGGCAATCACAAGTTTGTCAATTGGGCTCAGCGCTCAGGAGTATGCAAAAAATTCCTTTGGTATTCATACTGCAGGACCTATTCAGTCTTTTGGGCTTCAATGGAACCATCAGTTTTCACCAAGCACGGGCTTAACTACATTTTACGGTGCGGCTGTCGAAGTATCTTATGACGCTACTGAGCCCTATACATTTGACGGTAGCTCTCAGGGCTATACAGGTACAGGCTTTGAAACCAGTACCTGGACTGGATTTTTATTGAATCACCGCCCGCTCGAAGACTTTCAAGGCTTCAGAGTCGTAGGAGGAGGAGGTGTTGGCCGCCTTGGCGGATCATTCACCGGAATAGACGATGGCTATAATTACTTTGTTAATGGACATGGTCCTTTTGCGTATATGGGTATAGGACTTGGATCTAAACCTGTTAAGGGTTTTCAGTGGGGCATTGATATTGGCTGGCTGAGAGCTCCAGGCTTTGATGTAATATCTGATGGTGTTGATGCAGTTGCTGCTGCGCACGCTATGGAGCTGGCAAAGCAAAACCACACAGCGCCATTCTTTCCAAACGCGCAAATTTCTGTGTCTTGGGGGATTTAACCCACAGAGACGTTTTAATTTTTAATACTTGATATAAGGTCCGCGCAATTTATTGCGCGGACCTTTATTTATTATTAATGAGCCACTTTGTCAAGTTGTTTCATTAGTTTGTAGGAGATCTTCAAAAGCTTTATGAACCGACATTATGAAATCCCCTTATCAATTCTAGCCAGAAGTATATTCTTCGGTGAGAGTCCATTTATATGATATCAAAAAAAGAAATATGGTTTTGGCACAGTTGCTTTGCGAGCCTTCATTTATGGAACTCATTGGTCGCTAAACGCTTCTTTTTTTATACGGCAAACAATCCGTCAATGTTTTATTCTGGCGCGTTTCTAAACAATAAATCAGAACTTTTAGGTAAGCTGAATCCCAGTATTGTGCCAAAAGGGTTTTCTCATATTGGGCGCGTCGAGAAATTGCCAAAAGAAATGGATTTTCCGGTTATCGCTAAACCCGAAATGGGAGTTACAGGTCTTGCAATAAAGAAGTGCAATAATCTCTTGGAGCTTAACGATTACATGTCAATAGCATGTAACGAGTCAATTCGAATCGAATCCTATGTAGACCGTGCAATGGAGTTCGGTGTTATGTTTTATTACTATCCAGTAACGGGTAAATCAGAGGTGTCAATTATAGAAAAACGCTACCCAAGAGTCATTGGCGATGGGCAGAGTACTTTAGAGAAACTCATTGACAATACCGCGTTGAAAAATCAATTTATACGACGTGATGAGATTAAAAGGAGCTTTGACCGCAGCTTAGATAAAGTTCTCGAGAAAGGTGTTGTTGTTGTTTTAGATTATGTTGGAAACGCAAGCAACGGAAGCTCTTTTCATAGAATCAATGTGCCCACGGATGACAGCAAAATTAAAAGGTTCCTTGTTGAGCATTTATATGTGCAAGCATCGATTTGTTTTACACGATTGGATATTAAAGCGAATAGTCTCAACGATCTGTTGGACTGTGATTTTCTAATAATCGAACATAATGGGGTAAAATCAGAGCCACTTAATATTTTTATAAAAGATGCGACACTCATAAGTCGATATCGAGCATATAAACATCATTGGCGTTCGATGCGATTAATATCAGAGGAGCAAAGAGCGTTAGGCCACCAAACCATTTCTTTCAATGAGGGTATTCGCGAGTTTTTTAAACAAAGGAAAAAGCTTAAAAACATTTCAGCAGTGATGTCGATTGAAAAGGAATAGCCTCCTTAAGATATTAGTACACCAGCATTACGCCTTGGCGTAAAACAACAAACGCCCGATACAATCGTACCAGGCGTTTGTTATTTGATATAGCTGCGTTTCTTAAGCGAATCTTCTCTGCGACCAAGAAACGACTACGCCTAATATCGCTCCCATTACCGCGGATAACAGTGCGTCTTTTAGCACATACTCATACGACACAATATTGGTTACTGATACCATTTGAAGGTCCACTATTAGCCAAATAACCACGCTGTAAACCGCCCCAAACAATGCTGCGCCTGATCCGGAAGTGATTTGTAGTTTCGGTAGAAGGACGACGAATGCTATCAATTGTAAAAGTCCAAGAACAAACCCGGATACAAAATCAGGGGTTTCTCTTACGGCATCAGGATATGCTTCGTGCCATGTTTCAAATTCAGGAAGGAAAACAAAGTTGCCAAATAGGCCGCCTAGTATAACGAAGGTTATTAGCGCGAATAGTAATGAAATGAAAAATTGTTTGTTCATGGTAGTATTATTTAAGTTTAGCTGATTGAGACATTCTAAAAAGAACAAATAGCGGAAGTATTCCTAAGACCGCATGCATAATCATTGGGTAGATACGCATAGATTCTGTGATGCCTTCAGGCATATTAGGATCAAACTTTACAAGGAAAATAGCAATGAGGTTGACAGCACTCAAAGAGAGCAGGGTTTTGAGCATAAACGATTTTATCAAAGGTTTTGCTTCCTCGTTCATTTCGTAGTCTGAGATATTCTTTTTTGCAGGGAACGAGATGATACCCATCACTAGAAAAAGCGCAATGGAGGTAAGCGCAAGCATTTTATCATCATTATAGGTAGGGATGAGTGACGTTAATGCGAGAATCGAGAATAAGAAGTACCCCAGTAAGAAGTACAATCGTTTTAGCATTACTGCACCATAAATACTTATGGCAGAGATTACAATTGCTACAATTAAAATTTCCATGGTTTTGAAAGTTTAAGTTATTATTATGATTTAGCTGATTTAGAAGAATAGAAAGCCAATGCAGCGAGAAACGCTATAAGCCCTAATGCCTGCATAGGTACATTTACGGGTGTAGTAAAATGCTGCAGCAACCCGTTAAATAAGAAGAAGGTATAAGCGAAACCGGTATAGAGTAATACCTTTTTAGATTCATTCAACGGAAGACTTCTTGTCGAAAAGAGAATGATCCCGATAACGATACATGCAACGCCTAATGGCCAGTGCATGGCGGTGCCTACCTCCACAGCACCTCCAGTGAGCATGTCTTCAGGAAAAGATTGTTTTGTTAATGTTTCGCCTCCGAAAATGAAGCCGATTCCCTGGAGCACGTTGAGCGCCCCAATAAGGGTGATAATGGTTTTTGTTTTCATGAATTGCTTTGTTTTGGGGATTGAATATATACTAAATTTCCATCAAGAAAAACAAGGAACTCATTATTAGTATGTTAATACATTTTGAGGTTTCCTTTGGTATTGTTTTTATACTAGAGATTTCTGCGAATAGGAAAGAATTTAATTTCCCCACATCATCGTTTTTTCCACGCTGCCGTCATCGTACATGATGATCAATGGAATATCTGTTCTGAACTGAGTTTCGCGGCCAATAAAGTCGACAATTTTAATGATTTGGCGCTCCGGTTCGACGGGTAATTCATCGCAAGGAGGTTCTAGGTTACCTATCCAATTAAATTGGTTTAGGCCGC
>Ga0209119_1000524_pt1 | contig 39010 bp, 32 predicted proteins | sample COG_03_FD_184747 | JGI IMG/M metagenome (GOLD analysis project Ga0209119, IMG submission 184747) | Pelagic Microbial community sample from North Sea - COGITO 998_met_03 (SPAdes) (version 2) | ecosystem: Environmental > Aquatic > Marine > Neritic zone/Coastal water | place: Helgoland, sampling...
CGTAGAATCATTATTCATGCCGGTGAAGCAGTATTAACCGGTCTAGAGTGTCTGGGTGTCTGGTGTGTTTAGGGTGTCTGGGGTGTTTAGGGTGTTTAGGGTATAGGGTCTAGGGGGTCTAAGGGTATCTAGGGTATCTAGGGGATCTAAGAGATATAGGGGGTCTAGTAATCAAGCAGATCGCGTAGAATCATTATTCATGCCGGTGAAGCAGTATTAACCGGTCTAGAGTGTCTGGGTGTTTAGGGTATAGGGTCTAGGGGATCTAGTAATCAAGCAGATCGCGTAGAATCATTATTAACCTGTCTAGGGGTCTGTGAGGGGTTGGGGGTCTAGGGCTGGAAACACAAGAGCCGTATTCCAAAATACTTTTTATTTATTTTACCCAAAAGTAAAAGGTTCCTAAAGCAGTATTTAAAGTAAAAGGTTCTTATTCACTAAACATGAATAAACAGCTAACAGAAAACCTTATTAAAGGGGTTTTAATTGTAGTTGTGGTTATTATCATCATAATTCTACTTATTAAGCGTTTTATCTATTTCCGTCCTTCTTCACACTTTGAATCCACTAAAGAAGCATATAAACCTGTACATCACAGGCATCTTCACGGTTGGTTATTGGAGAACCCTCAAAGTGACAAGATAGTATTGTTGTGTCACGGAAACACCGGTAATATATCACATCGAGAAGGAAAGATGAAAGCAATACGAGATCTGGGATACACTGTGTTGGCTTTCGATTATTCTGGATACGGTAAGAGCGGAGGAGTTCCAAGTGAGCAACAACTTTACGACGATGCATCGTCTATGGTAGCCTTACTGAGACAGCAGTATCAACCAAGTCAGATTGTGTTGTACGGAGAATCCCTGGGAGGTCCCGTAGCAACTTACGCAGCACGTCGATACAGTATTCCGGTTCTTATTCTTGAATCTCCTTTACCCAGTATGAAAGTACTGATTGAAAAGAAGTTTCCTTTTGGAAGTTTGTGCTCTTTTATGTTTCCAGAGTTTGATTGTGCTGCCTACTTGCGGGGTTTCAGAGGACGTTCGCTACTTATGCACGCACCGACAGATGAGATAATTCCTTACGAATCCACTAAGCATCTTCAACAAATGTCCACTGTACACATTCCTATCGATGGTTCTCACAAAGCACCGATTATTCCATGGGTCGAAATTAAAAAGTTTATAGACACAAAATAATTACGGTAGGACTATATTTGATCTACTTAAATTATATTTAAGAAATAAAAACCTAAAATAAGCAATGTGTAATCTTGTTTTTATTGATGATCCACAGGATGTATATATTCATAAACTTAGTAAAAAAATTAAGAATATGAAATTAAATGACAATACAGAGTTTATAATAGATGACGATGGGCAACAGCAACAGCAACAGCAACAGCAACAGCAACAGCAACAGCAACAGCAACAGCAACAGCAACAGCAACAGCAACAGCAACAGGAACAGCAACAGCAACAGGAAGACAGTATTATATCAGATGTTGATTATGATAAATTAGTGTTAAGTATCGACATTGGTATTTTAAATTTAGGTATAAGTGTTGGGTTAATAGATAGAGAATTTAATCTTAAAGAAATTACGTATGTAGATTTAATTGACATTACCAAATATACTCATGAGAAACAATTATATAATGTAGATTGTAAATTACATCATACAAAAAGTATTGCTGATTGGACGGAGCATATATTTCACGAGCATGCTCCGTTATTTGAAGAGGCTAATTATATTCTACTTGAAAGGCAGCCTCCTCAGGGTTTAGTTGCTATAGAGCAACTGATATATTATAGATGGAGAAATAAATGTCATCTTATTTCTCCATCTTCTATGCATAAACATTATCGTATAGGCCATTATGAATATGAGCAAAGAAAACAGCAAACTATGTATATTGCTAAAAATAAGTATAACTGGCATCAAAGGGCTATAGAACAATATATGTTGTATGATAGAAAACATGATATGACTGATAGCATATGTTTGATGGGATTTTGGTTACATAAAAAGAAAGTATATTATATGGAAAAGAAAAGACAAGAAAGGTTTAAAAAAGTTAAATTTTCTAATACGGGAGAGAATACTAATGATTGGTTTGAACAATATAGATATATTCCAAGAGTCTATTAACTAAATATTTATATTTTAATAATATAAATAATGACTATTCAACCTCTATGGGCAGTATGTTTAATAACTAGAGTGAGTCTTTTGTTATTAGCGGGATATCTATCAAAAAATAAAAACGATGTTATAAGATTAATAGCTAGTTTATCATTACTTACTATTGGACTAGGATTTATTTATAAATATTTGACTGGTTCAAATGATGAAGTACAAGTAGCGAAAGTATTTTGGCACGAAACTAGATTACAACACGGAGTGTTATATATGTTGGCGTCATATTATTTGTATACAGAAAATCGTACTATGTGTATGTTAGTATTAGGAATTGATATAATATTTTCTATTCTATATAGAATAATTACGAATAAATAATCTGTACAAAAGAGTATACATCGCAAACATGTGGTGTTTGTAAGCTACACGAGCAGAAGTAAACTTTGCCAATGTTCTTCTATCTACCGCACGACAGTTGATGGTTCGAGATTCGTAAAAAATAGATCTAAAGATATGTATTTTAAAAGAAAGAAACATGTAGTTGTGAGCTTATAAACTCACGGGGTTGTTTCTGGATTGCAAATAGTCTGAGTCCCAAATACAAGCAATAACGTGGTTACACGCGACGCTTGTTAACCCTACGACTAGGAGCAATTTCGACGAAAGGTGACTCTAAACCAAAAATAAACAATAGTTCCGGACAAAATATGAGAATCATTGAACAGTACATACCCCACCATACCGCTGAAGCTGGTTTAGGGAAACTAGATCCGAGAGTGATGATTGCAAAAGCGAACTGGCCATTCGTTAGTAGTTCTCGTCCTCCTTTTATAGTGAAACTTTATGATCTTCAGAATTCACTTCTAATACTAGTAGTATTAGAAACCTAGAAGAAACCTAGTAGAAACCTAGAAGAAACCTAGTAGAAACCTAGTAGAAACCTAGTAGAAACCTAGAAGAAACCTAGTAGAAATCTAGTAGAAACCTAGAAGAAACCTAGAAGAAATCTAGAAGAAGAAATCTAGTAGAACTTGTTAGTTCCATATATTTTTCGCATTCCGGATATCAATAGTTCATACAATACCGGTACAAAGTATTTCGGAGTATATTGATTTGTTAGAACCGCCCTACATGACTTTCCGGAAAAGAATGATGTAGTAGAATCAGATATACTAATACAACAGGGTGTAATACCCATCTTTTTCAACGTAGCCAGACCAGATAGAAATATCTTTACTCTTTCGCGTACCATTCTGATTTCCTTATTCAGATTACGTACGTAGTTCTCGCTAAGATCATCTCCATACGCTTCTCTAGGTGCTAATACCCCCGGCATGCCATGTACACGTCCCGTAGATTCAATATCATCGAAATCCTTTTGGTACGATGCTAAGCTATGCTTATCACCGTTTGTAACAAAGAAATCTAGATCTATATCAAGAATGAACTTGTTACTATTGATCAGATTTCCTAAACGTTTCCATGCCGATGCAGAAGCGACTTTTATACGGTTCAGTTGATGAGGGTGAAAGAACTTATACTTACTAGGATCATCCAATTCTCCTTCCTCTGCAATCTCAATATCTCCGGTAATACGGAACTTATCGTTCTTTTGTCCTCTAGGTCGTAAGTATATGAGCTCGTTGCTCTTATCGGTCATTAAGACTTGTTGAAACTCCGCATTATCATCGTATACCCATTTTGGCATAGCCCATATGACATGATTGATACCTTTAGAAAGTAACATACATGTTACAGGCCAAAAGATTTTTCCACAAGCTCCTCGTTGTACTCCCTGTTCATCCAACCGCCCATTCTTTTTCAACAATTGACTAGAAGGGTCAGGAAGTCCCATGTCGTCATGAGTATCGAAATGGACCAGTGGTCCATCCACAATACCACGTTTTTTACATCTTAGCCACCACTTTACTACCTCGTTGTGTAAAGTTTCACGAAAGAAAGGAATGTCCTGGTTCATATTCTCCTTGTTCAAAAAGTCGTAGTAATACACCATGCGATCATGAAGTTCTTCCCACATCGGGCGGAACGCTACAAAATTCTTCTTGGTAGCTAGTAATTCTGTGACAGACTGGATCAGTGGATATGCTTCGCTATACTTATCCGACATAGATTGCGAGCTGAACTCAATCCTACGGAGCGAATAAAGTATATCAACAATTTCAGCAATACCTTTATTGTATTTATCACTTGTCTCAGTCTCCATTTTATTATGTACAAAGACATAATAAAATTAATTGCTATTTTTCCAGCTTTCCAACGTAAGAATTTCTTGGTCTGAATCTGTTAAATATAAAGATTCGGTCGTGCAGTCACTGTAGTCCCTCCACGCGTCGTCGTTTTCATCGATTCTGCTTTCATGTAATCTTTTCGTGCAGATTTGGATACTTCTCCTACTTTCATCGTTTTTACCAAATCGGGATGGGCGAGTCTGCATGGAGACGGATGTTTCATCCGTCGATTCGGTTCTCGTCGCTTCCTCTTTGCGGGAGCTTTGTTGTATGAACCCTGTGTGTTTTTTTGAGATTTCTGGTATGAAAACTTTTCTTTGTCGGTGGTTAAACACTGTTGGTTCTGCTTCTTCACTCATTTTTAATTTATTGACAAGATACTTTATATTATTTTCTTACATGGGCTGTGTCTTCTCGAACGCCTTCTTCCAGATCTAGGCCACCAATATCGCGGTCTTCTTGGACGATCCCAGATATTTATGGGTCGGTATAACATTGTCTGAGGGTAATAATATGAAGGTTCGGAACAGTTCTTCTGACAAGCTTCCTGACTAGTGTATTCTCCTTCGTCTGAACGAATACATTGGTAATTATTTCCACTAACAGTACAAGCCCATGCATCTAGTTCGTCATTTTCCATTGTACTCATCATCTCTTGTTTCTGCTTACATGCGTTCAGACATTCGCTTTTAGAAGTGTAATCTCCGTCAATATCAAATTCACAGCCACCCTCGGTACATTTCCATTTCTTGTAGTGTTCACGCCATATTAGATATATAACAGCTAGAATTACCAGAATTAATAGTACTACAGCTACCGTGCTAATAATAGTTACTGTTGTTGAGACCATTTATGTAAAACAAATATTTAAAAGTAAAAAATCATTTTACTAAATGAGCCATGTACATATTGCACTACTTATGATGGTAAAGAATGAACACAAACGTCTACAAGTTTCCTTAGACAGTGTTATAGGTCATGTAGATTCTCTAGTAATCTTTGACACAGGCTCAACAGACGATACTATCGATATAGTGAAACGTTTCTCTGAGAAACATAATATACCTTTGCGTTTGAAAGAAGGAGAATTCGAAAACTTCTCTGCTTCTCGTAACATATCATTGGATTTTGCCGATACTTTCGATGATATTGATTATCTATTGTTACTAGATGCAAACGATGAACTTCGTGGTGGTAAGAATCTTCGTGAATACTGCAAGAAATACAAGGACAAACCCAACACTCGTTTTATGCTTTGTCAAGATTTGACTTGTTCAGTCAAGTTTTACAACTATCGTCTGATTAAGCCACGTCAAGGATGGAGATACAAAGGACGTGTTCACGAGTATATGAAGACTACTCGCTTCGAAAACGGTTATGAATACGTGGAACCTATGGTTCGCCTTCCAGAAGATGTAATTTTGTATCAAGATCTTACTGCGGATGACGATAAGTCCGGAAAACGTTTTGTACGCGATAAAGTCTTACTTCTAGAAGATCACAAAAACGATCCTACCGAACCCCGTACAGTATTCTATCTAGCTCAGACATGTGAATGTTTAGGTGATACAGAAGATGCTTTCTATTACTACAGACTGCGTACCAATTTACAGGGTTTCTGGGAAGAGCGCTTTCACGCTTTCTATCGTTGTGGAAAGCTATCGGAAATTCTTCAACATCCATGGGAAGAGTCCATGAAGTGGTATATCAAGGCTTTTGAGCTTACTTCACGTGTGGAACCACTTATCAAGATCGCAGAATACTATAGAGGTAAGAACTGGTTGTTGTCTTTTACATTTGCGGATCTAGCCTGTAAGCTTACTTATCCATCTAATTGTATCTTGTTTGTAGATAAACAAGCCTATAATTACACGCGTTGGCACTTGCTCGGTATCACCGGGTGGTACGCAGGCTTTTTCACTGAGGGTAAGAAAGGTTGTATGAAAGCGATCGAAGCTGGTTTGAACATACAACTTGACAAGAACAATTTGAAGTTTTACGAAGAACGGGAGGAATAGCTTCGGGGGCAGTGAATACTGCTATTGAAACAATGTTTTAATTGATTACTCAACAATTAAAACTTAGTTGTAATATTCACTACCCTCGCGACGAGTAGCATAAATTATACTCCACCCTTTGCCTTGAAATAGGGATGAAAGTTGTAAAAGTGTCCCAACTTGGTCTCCTTCAAACTATTCAGAGTACCATGTCTTTTCATTGTGTTGTAGATATTGATCAAAATGTTCATAGCAATAATAGGCTTTGTCAGAATCTTGTCCATGACAATATCATCGTCAATCTTTTTAGGGTCTACCGCATACTCTGGAACACCTTTCTGTGAATAGGAGCAATTGTCACTAACCCAGTAACTAATCATAGGAGATGTAGGTACGGTTGGGTCGAAAGGTTCGTACTTCTTATGTGCGTTGTGCATCTTTATCAAATACTTTCTGGTTGCGGTGTTGTAAATCAGGGCTTCTCCTGTAGTAAGACCATTACAAGCTACTAGTCCGGTACAGCCCTCGGATTGTTCAGGATAATGAGTGGACTGATTTCTACTAGCTAGTTCGCAAAAACCGTCCCATTTGTCCGCGCAATACTGGGACAAGAAAAGTTGACAAGGTCTGCTGTGCTGTCCATAGATATCAGCATGACCACCATGAAGGAAGCGCTGTTCCATGTTGTTACCCAAACAGTATGTTAACGGATTGTTCACCGCGGAGTGTGCGTTAGAACCGAAATCTGATATGTCCTTGTATGAATACGTGTTCATTTTATATTATCTCGATATTTTATTTAAGTTTGAAAGAATATTATATCAGAGTAATTCCAGAAATAAAATGAACTAAAGAAACGTATACTGGAAAAGAAAGCAACCAATATGTCTATACAACGAAAAATTCAACCTGTTACCCAGCGATTCCAGATGGGTAAAAGTATTATCACTGAATTGAAAGAACGAACGCCAGAATTTGGTTTTAACGGTCTCGGAGAGCTTGTCTTCCGCCGTACATACAGTAGAGACAATGAAGATTGGTCCGATGTGGTCCAACGTGTGGTCGAAGGCTGTATGTCAATCCGTAAAGAGCACTTTTTCCGTAACTCACTTCGATGGGTAGATTCTGAGTGGCAAAGCTTCGCTCGTGAAATGGCTCATTCCTTGTTTTCAATGGAATGGCTGCCACCCGGCAGAGGATTGTGGATGATGGGAACTGATTTTGCATATGAGCGCGGAAGTATGGCATTGAATAACTGTTTTTCAGCAGACACCAAATTTTGGACAGACCAAGGTCTCACAAGTTTCTTTGAATATAAAGATGGTGATAAAGTTATTGTTCGTGGTAAGAATAAATGGACTGAAGCCACAGTAAAATCATTTGGGGAACAAGAGCTGTGGAAATTGACAGTACAGAAGAAAAATAAGCAATGTACTATTTATACTACAGCTGGTCATCGTTGGTTAGCTAAAACAAAGAAGGGAGATGGTAAGTATACTTTCAAAATCAAGACTACAGAAGAACTTGAATCGAATTGGAAACTTGCATCTTTTGCTAAAAGAACTAACTTTCACGATCTAGAAGTATGTACTATTGGTATTCAACATGGTATAGTATTTGGTGATGGAACGAAACATCCTGATACGAACAATTGTAAGATTCAGCTTTGTGGTGATAAGAAAGAACTTGCTCGTTATTTCTTCTCTCCAAGGCGTGAAAATACTACCATTACTGGACTTCCAAACACTTGGAAAGACTTGCCGTCATTGAGTATGAACAAAGAATATTTGCTTGGATTTTTAGCTGGATGGTTTGCAACAGATGGTTCTATGGGGCAAACATCTGATATGTCACTTATCAACAGTAACCCACAAATACTTCAATGGGCGAGAGATGCTTTGTTCAAACTGGATATCACTACCAGTGATGTTAAGATGTCCAGAGAAAGAAGTCCTTATGATGGTACGATAAAACCTTCCTATCGTATTTATATTAATCGAGAAAACGTACCTGAAAAAATTTTCTTACGTGATTCTCACATTCAACGTTTCAAGCCCTCTAAAGAATACCCGGTTTGGAGAGTAGTGGAAGTAGAACCAACAGATAGGGTTGAAACTGTCTGGTGTGTTGTAGAACCAGAATTTGAAGAATTTACACTAGAAAATGGTATTTTGACGAAGAATTGCGCTGCTACAGACACTGCTGAAGATATTGTGTTGTCGGCTGAGTGGACTATGGACGGTCTGATGAACGGCGTGGGTGTTGGTTTTACCACCAATTGGCGTGGTGAAGCTACTCAACCGGACAAGAAAGACAGAGAGGTGTTTGTGATTCCTGACTCTCGCGAGGGTTGGGTGGAAAGTTTGATTAAACTTATGTGTGCTTACATTGACAGTCCTCGCTATGGAATGAGCAAGTTTCCAGAGTTTGATTACTCGGAAATACGATCTTATGGAGAACGGATCAAGGGTTTTGGAGGAACTGCATCCGGTCCTGGACCTTTGAAGCAGATGCACGAACGTATTGAAAGCTATCTTGACGCTTTTTGTGTCGGTCGCCTGCAATGCATTTCCAAGACTTGGAAAGAGTTCAATGAGAATGACAAGTCCGAATGGCGAGAGGACGAGGTGGAGGTAGACAAACCTTATAGTCATACACGGCTGATTGCTGATATCTTCAACGCTATTGGTGCTTGTGTGGTTGCAGGAAACGTAAGACGTTGTCTACCTGGTGATGCCATGGTGCACACAAAGGAAGGATTAGTACCTATCAAGAATATCGAGATTGGATGTGAAGTGTTAACATCCAAAGGCTATGAGATGGTATGTAATAAGTTTGATCAAGGGGTACAGGAGCTGGTATCGATTAAGACCCAAGACGGTGATTTTAAGTGCACGCCTAATCACCGTATGGCAGTATGCACCTCGTACGACACATATGAGTGGAAAGAAGCAGCAGAACTGACTAAGGGAGACCGCTTACTATCGTCAAGAATGATACTGTGTGGTCAGAAGACTCGTTTACCAGAGTGGCAATACTATAATCTTGTAGGTGCAACAAAGTGTAAAGACATTAGTCTACCTACTTTGGACACTGACATAGCATGGTTAATAGGACTATTCCAAGGTGACGGTTATACATATCCTAATTATATCAATAATGGATGTGACGCATATGCGAGTATTGCTTTTGGACTACAGGAATATGATGTTGCTTTTAAAGCAAAATCTCAGTTGGAACGATTTGGAAACTTGGATGTGTCTCTAAAGAAGCGGAATGATGAGAACAGCTACATAGTCCATTGTCAGTCAAAACAGCTTGCATGGTATTTTGACAAGAATATCAAACAAGCTAATAGTGAGACACGAGTACCTGAATTCGTTATGCGAGCAACTGAAAACATTCGATTGGCTTATCTTGCGGGTATTACTGATGCAGTTGGTTGCCTTAAGAACAGACCTAACCAAGTAATGACTACTGTATACGAAAAGTTCGCCAAGGACTTCCAAAACCTACTGTATGCGTGCGGTATTGAGTCTCGGTTTGTGATTTGTTCGGAAGATTATCCTGGTCTCCAAGATCCTGGTCTCCAAGATCCTGGTCTCCAAGATCCTGGTCTCCAAGGATGTCAACGTATGTACAATATCAATCTCATTACTAAGCGTTCACAGGCTCTATATGCAGAGATTCCAGAACTACACAAAGAGATGCGAACCACTAGTCGTTCACAGAATGCTAACGGATTTCCTGTAACTTTCGAGACGGTACCCAAGATTAAGACAAAGTATGGTTTATATACCAATAAACAGTTCAATATTGATGCATACGACAGTGAGCATGGAGAGAACTGGTTTGTACCTGTCGAAGTTCTAGGAATTGAGAAGGGCTCAACTGAGGATACTTATGATATAGAGGTTAATAACAACCATGAATTCTTTTGTAACGGGTATCTCACTCACAATTCGGCGGAAATCTGTTTGGGATCTGCGGGCGACGAGGACTTCATTAATCTGAAGAATTACTATCTGAATCCGGAGCGTTCGGCTATCGGATGGATGAGCAACAACTCTGTGGTTATGAAGGAAGATGGTGAGTACGATGATTTTAGCTACATTCCGGACATGGCACGACGTATTCGGGACAATGGAGAACCGGGGATGATCAACTTGCACAACATTCAGAAGTACGGTCGCTTTGGTAATGAAGTCCCGGACAAGGCTACTTTGGTCAATCCGTGTTTCTCTGGAGAGACCATGATTGCTGTTGCGAATGGTAGAGGAGCTGTTAAAATTAGCCAACTCGCAGAAGAAGGAAAAGATATCCCTGTATATTCTATGGATGAAGTAACCGGAGAAATTTCTATTCAATGGGGTCGTAACCCTCGTGTAACTGGGACAGATAAGAAACTAGTCAGAATTCATTTTGATGGACCTCATAAGGGTCAATATATGGATGTGACACCGAACCACAAGTTCTTCCTTAACGATGGTAGAACTGTAGAAGCCAAAGACCTAGTCAATGGAGACTCTCTGCCACAATTTAATAAATTAGCGGATTATTACAGTAGAGTATACATACCGTCTAGAAACAAATACCGTCTCGAAATTCGTATGATTATAGAGTTCTATGAAAAAGAATTGTTTTACAAAAAATACAAGGAAGGTGTTTACAATGGTTTCTGTCGTACTCATAACGTAGTGGTACATCATAAAGATGATAATAAGAACAATAATCATCCAGTCAATCCAGAGAACACCACGGCTGTAGAACACAATTCAGACAACACTACGGTTGTAGAAGACAATCTAGAGAACACTACGGTTGTAGAAGACAATCGAAAACATAACCAAGAATATGATAGTAACCAAGAATATGATAGTAAACAACATACAGAGAAAACAAAGGAACTCATTGGGCAAAAAGCTCGTGAACAATGCGAAGATCCTGAATATCTCAATAAATTAAGTGACGCTCAATCCGAAGAAGAACAGTCCAGTCAAAACATGATTGATCCAAGGAACAAGGAACTGATTGATCCAAGGAACAAGGAACTGATTGATCCAAGGAACAAGGAACTGATTGATCCAAGGAACAAGGAACTGATTGATCCAAGGAACAAGGAACTGATTGATCCAAGGAACAAGGAACTGAAAGAGTACTACGATTGTCTTGAAAAAGAACCTTGTGGTTTATTTATGATTCGTTTTTCAGATACGAAACTAAAAGTTGTTCGTACTTGCGAGAATGAAGAGTGTTCGCTTGAGTTCCTATTACCATGGGATAAGAGAGCACAAGCCTACTGTTCACAATCCTGTGCTAATACAAAAAGATCTAGCATTGAAGCACGCAAAAAGGGACAAAAAGATCTAGTATTGGAAAAACATCGTGTAGCGTATGTAGAAGAGTTGTACGGTTCTCATGATGTTTATAATATTACCGTTGACAATAATCACACGTTGGCAGTAGTTACAAAGGCTAACGATGATCTTACGAATATAAAAGGCGTGTTTACTTTCAATTGTGGTGAAATTTCTTTAGAAAATTTCGAGTTGTGTAATTTGGCTGAAACTTTTCCTCCTAGATGTACCGGACCTGAGAGATTTTACAAGGCACTTGAGTTTGCTACTTTCTACGCTTCTACTGTTTCATTGCTTCCAACTAGCAGATCAGAAACGAATGCTGTCATTGCACGCAATCGTCGTATTGGTGTCAGTGTTTCAGGTATTGCACAGTGGGCAAGCGGGGCTATCCCAGAGACTTGGGGACAAATGAACTATACACGTATGGGTACTTTCCTAAGAGAGGGTTACAAAGTTGTGCGACAGACTAATGTGGATCTGGCCAAGGCAGCGGGTGTCCCGGCTTCTATTCGTGTCACTACTGTGAAACCTAGTGGTAGTATCTCTCTACTGGCGGGGGTTACACCCGGGGTGCATTATCCGGTGTCTCGGTATGCTATTCGCCGTGTACGCATTGGAAAGACTTCTCCGCTTATTGAACCACTCAAGGCAGCTGGTGTTCCTCACGAAGATGACAAGGTATCTGAAAACACTCTAGTCTTTGACTTCATCATTGATCACGGAGATGTTCGACCATGCGAGGAGGTTTCTCCATGGGAACAGTTCTCTCTGGTACAGATGATGCAGAAGCACTATGCCGACAACTGTGTATCCGCAACAATCTACTTCGATAAGGAGAAAGATGGTCCGGACGTGGAGAAAATGCTTGCGATGTTCATTCCCAATCTGAAGTCTGTTAGTATGCTTCCATATGCAGGACACGGTTACGCACAAGCTCCGTATGAACCTATCTCCTCGGAGGAATACGAGAGGCGGTGCAATGAATTTACTTTCCCAACATACAAAACTGTCAGTGGTAATATTCCAGAAGGTAGCAAGTACTGTTCTGGAGATAATTGTGAAGTCTAAACTAATAATAATTTAAGCTTTTGTTATAAGAATAACAAAAGATGATCACTGCGATCGTAGCCGTGTTGTATCAGCATATATAAAATGATGTATTCCTAATAATCAATCGCCGGTTTGAGAATAAAATTGAATGATTGCTCCATTTATAGCGAAATAGAATAGAACCAAAATGGATCGGTCCTCTTATTTTATCAAGAATAGAGCTATGTTTGGTAGTTTTCCAACGCAGAAAGCTGTCAACGAGCTCGAACAAGAGGGAGTGAAATTCTTTATCAATTTGACGCATGATAATGAGAGGAACATCACTCCCTACACTACAAACTACGAATACATCACTTTTCCAATTACCGATCGTCGTGTCCCATATGATTGGAGAGCGTTCGCACGTTTTCTGATTCGCGTCTCAGACATCATATTAGGTCTGAAACACGGGGAGCTAGTATATGTTCATTGTAAAGGTGGACATGGACGGTCAGGTGTTGTGGTTGCATGTCTATTATGCCATATGTTCGGAATGACTCCGGAACAATCTCTTGAGCAAACCACCAAGTACCATAGCAAGCGTAGTGTCATGCGAGACAAATGGCGTAAGATAGGTTCACCTCAGACTTACAAACAAAAGAATTTTGTTCACAAGTTCTTCGACCCTCTAAACTTCTATCGAGCTTGTGTGACTGGTTACACAACTGGAATCTCTACTTTTACCGCCCATCCAGTGGAAGTGGATGGTATAGAGTTTCCCACTGCGGAAGTAGCCATACAAGCGTTCAAGAATCCCACTGAGCAGGGGTACGTGAGAAAACAATGTAACGCACTTACTCCTGTCATATCCAAGAACATTGGACGTGAGATAGAAACATCAGAAGAGTGGATTCAGAACTGTGACAAAATATTGTTTAAAATTCTAAAGTGTAAGTTTGATCAGCATCCGGATATTCGAGAGAATCTGATGAACACGGGTCTAAAACCTATTGTACAACATACACGCGGTGATTCCTTTCTAGGAGATGGAGGAGACGGGTCGGGAGAGAATCGTCTAGGATTAGCGCTAACTAGACTTCGCGAATACTACTATCGAGAAAATCTGTGATTGTTATTATACTTATAATAACAACTTAATTCCGAGTCTTACAAGCAGTGCAGTGCTTGCGCCGTTGTTGTACTGGACGCGTACGAGAGTGATCAGAATATACATGAAATGATGTTTCTTTGATATCGTAAGCTTTGGTATGCTCTGGTTCGTGCCCCCGACCAAAAAGCTTATCTGCATCTACACCGTACATACTCTCATGCCCTGGGTAATATATCATGGGAGTAATACTCTTATAATAAACTCTGCTCAATGGCAGAATGTACTTTGCGTTACTAGTGAGAGTACAATTCTTTTGTGATTGACAACTATCTCCTAATTTGGTATATGAGAATGACATTTATTATAGCTATCTAAAATTATATTTCAGTCTAATAAATGTCTAACGCAAGATATCTTGAATTTGACTCTACATATCGTAATCGAAACTTGTGGCCGTTGCCTGGAGAGTTCGACGTACTCATTTCTCAATCAGGTAGAAAAGATAAGGATACCGCAGTGGATCCCATTAGCAACGCCGTCAATATTACTAGCTGGACCTCAAACGAATTTAGTACTGATTCTGCAACTATTTCTGGTACTATTTCTGATACACAACCTATCTCTCAGTCAGGTACACAACAGATTCTCGTTATAAACTTTAGTAATCCAGAAATTCCACAAACCATTGAAAACTACTACGTTGGAGCAGTGATAGTAACAGATTCTAATCCTGTTGAAAGAAGGAGAATAATAGCTACAAAATTATTAAATATACAAGGGGATATTAGATTACAAATCACAGTTGATAGTGCCTTTAGCAGCTCTATTGAATTTGGTGAAACCGTGACTATTATGGATCCAACTGATTTTAATGATAAATCCAATCCTCTAATCTTTGTTCCAGCTGGTCGTAGTGGTTCCAATGCTTACACTGGTTGCTTACTCTACAATGAAACTAGATCACTAACTATTGGCACCCCCGTCTATCGCGTGGTCAATAGTTACGACATGAATACACATCTTTTAACTATTGATACTTCTACGGTGCAAACCAACACTACAGGACCTGTAGATAGTTGGCTTGCTAACGATAAATACACTATTCGTAAAGAACCCCCGATACTGGGTGCTAATTCTACTGGTACCGCACTTAACAATAATATTGCTTCTTCTAACGTTGCATCATTGATCACAACTTTTCCTCCGGAAGAGAACTACTTTCGTAATTCATGGATTCGCATGATCGACGGTGCTTCTGCCGGAAATATGAGAAAAATAGTACGCTATGAAACTTATACGTCCGTTGCGGTCGGTGGTTCGTCTACAACGGTACAATTTCCTTATACGGCATCTTCTGTAGCTGGTTACTACAACGGTGCGTATATTCAAATAAAAAATGATGTAAGACAAGTGACATCTTACGATGCAGTCACACGTACAGTCACGGTTAATAGTGTCTTTACCAATCCTGTGACAGCAGGTGATACTTTTACATTCCGTTCTATCTTTGTCACACCTAATTTCAGTAATACAGTTGGATCAACTGATCAGTTCGAAATTCTTTCCTTCTCTGTCGACAACCACAATCCATTTGTCTACACAGGAAGTCATGTATCGCAACAACAACAAGTCTGTTACGAGATTGAACTTCTGAACTTGTCGTTACCAAATAAGATCTTGTCCGTTGGCGTGGGAAGACGTATAACTTTTTATCCATATGTATACGTAGAGATTGCTAACGTGTCAGGTGCTAGCGCCGGTATGAAGAACACTATTTATTCCAACAATCCCAACTCCTCACGTATGGTTTTCAGAGCCGCTATTGATGATGTACCTAATCCGAATATTTCTTCCTTTATCAAGGTGGATGGTGATGGTATGGTGCAGACACTAAAGTTCAGACCGAACGACAATCTCAGATTTTCTGTACACCTTCCGAATGGTCAGATCTACGAAACAGTGGAATCAGAAAATGTAGGTCCATCTCCTCCCAATCCAGAGATCCAAATTTCTGCTCTCTTTTCCATACGTCGCTTGTAATAAAAAGTGTTCTAATAAGTATATTATATTTTAACTCATGCCCACCTCGCTTTTGCTAATCTTCCTATTAAATCACTGGAAATCAATGGAAGTTACTGGGAAAAGTTCGGAAGACGGATAGGTTGTTATTGATGATACTTCGTTTAAAAGGATTGAACATGAAGACAAAAATGTCAGTAAACAATACTGTAGCAGTGTCACAACGTCAACAGTTGGTTGATCTTAATGGCGAAACCACTAACTTCGACCTTCGATTCACAGCCACATCCAAGAATCGTGAACCATTTGATGTTTTGGTGGTAGATCAAACCACATTAGATAACAATCCTAACCTAGATTTTAGGCGTGCAGAGGGTACCATCTCCGGAAACATTGTTTCCGACAAAAACGTCTACCAGAACTACTTCTTATGCCTTAAGTCCGATAAACCTTGCGAAGTGAGCGTAGTTATTGATAAGAAGGAGATTTCTCCGGTACCACAACAAGCAGTTTCTCCTACACCAGTTGTTCTACCAGCGATGGAATCTCCTATGACTCCTCCTATGACTCCTCCTATGACTCCTCCTATGACTCCTCCTATGACTCCTCCTGAGAAACCGAAGGGTACCAATTGGAAAGCTATCATTATTCTGATTATGTTAGTGGTGGGTGGTATTCTTCTGTATTACATGTACTCGATGAAAAATGATTCAGGTGTTGGTGAGGCTCCTGCGGTGAAATTATCTACCCATGTACCATCTGTTCATGAAGTTTCTCCTAGTCTTCCTTCTAGTCTTCCTTCTAGTCTTCCTTCTAGTCTTCCTTCTAGTCTTCCTTCTAGTCTTCCTTCCCCTGTCGCTCCCGGACCTGTCTCTGTAACAGCCCCCACCAGCGGTTTTGGTTTCGGTGGTAGAAAGGTGAATGAGAGCTTGATAGCTAGACTGAATAGCTTACCTTTGAAATAAGACTGAATAGCTTACCTTTGAAATAAGACTGAATAGCTTACCTTTGAAATAAGACTGAATAGCTTATTGGAAAATGAGGACGTTTCTGTTAAAGCTGTTTAAGTTTTTATATTCTTGACTGAATATAAAATGACAGCTATTGGACCGTATTCACAGTCATATAATTATACGCATATGTTTGACCAGAAAGATCTTCGCGGGTGTCTTCCGAAGGAAAAGGAATGTTCTAACTCATTGATGGGTATTATTAGCAAGCATCCGGACTTCTCTAAGTTCAAATACATAGTGAAACTTGGGAAACTAGAAGGTATTCTCAATAACCCCCAAGCAGATTTCACTCTTTTTATTCCTAGCGATCGTGCTCTTCGTAGTCTTGGTAGTCTTGGGGATGATGTGTTTGTCAATATGAACGATGCTACGGCTAGACATATTGTTAAGAGCTCAATGTTGGACCGTAAGATTCCCAAGGAGTTGATCCAAGACAGTCCTGCTTCCTACTTTATTACCAAGGATCCTCCGAACAGATTGTTCGTTAGAAACATATCTGGTAGAACTTACATTGGTAACGAGATTAACGTTATTCACTTTGATATACAAGCCGCTAACGGTATTATTCACGTAGTGGACAATTTGATCTGGCCGGAAATCATCTAAAAACATTTAAATCTAGTACTAATAAAAAATATAACCCTGTTATAGAGGTAACTTCAGATTTTTTCCGAGTTTAAAAATAGCGGATGTCTTACTGGTTGTTAACAGGGTCTGGTACGCCTGGAGATTTAACTGAACCAGAGAACCAATAGGCTGCCACAAGTGTTAAACCAAACATGATCATTACATAGATAGTTTTAGAGATAATGTGTTGAGTATCCGGAAAACTATCGAAAACCGTAAGAACTAAATCGTTGAACCCAAGAGCAACAGATACGGACAGAGAATAAAAGAGAATACTACGAATGTTGGTCATGATATTATACTTTTTTTCTACCTTTTCTTTATCGGTGAGTAGTTTAGTCATTTTATACATACTCTAGAAAGATGTATCAAATGAAAATTATTTGGATAGAATAAGTTCCAGGTACGAATTTGATCTTCATTGTTTTATTTTTTACTCAACGTTTTTTAATTTAATTTTCATTTCTACGTTATTACTTTAAAGACTTGGCACCCCTAAGTAAGCGAGGATGCCTATAAAGAAGGAAATAATCTACCCCGTGTTCCTAGAGTGCTGCCAGTACACCGACGATACTTTCTGGGAAAACATTTTCGAAGACCTTGCGTACGGGAAGGCCCCCTACGGGACTTACATTTCCAAAGATTTCATATGCTGTAGTTACAAGAAAAAGGAGTTCAGCTATAGGATAGAAAAGAAAGACGTGAAAACTATATACACAGAGGTATATAATCTATTAACAAGAAAGCTAGGGCTTTTGTCACAACGTGAAAAGGTAAAAAAGCGAAAAGCTTTCACAGACCTAGAGGAAACAATCAAGGAGTCGCGAAAGAGTTGGAGCGATATCAAGAAGAAGAACATGAAAGAGTTACTTATAGAACTTTATGTAACAAGAATGAAGATAAAACACTCTTTGAGTATCAAACAGGCTCGATACCTACTCTCTGTCATTATGTTAGCTTTAGCGTTCAAGGTGATCACCGGGGACGATATCGAGTATGTTAATGAACATATTGTACATATTGACGGTATCGATTTTACCAATAAGCAGGTGATTGTCGAGCGTGATCTTTATAATTTAGAAGTTAGTTTTGCACCCCATATAGTACTAGATAAGAAATTGATGTCTGATAATTGGGACAAATATCTCAAAGATCTGCGTAAAATCACAGGAAAATGACATTTAAACATTTATCACATTTATCCAATAAGATGGACTATATCTGTGATAAATGTGGAGAAGATAGAAGAGAATATCTTAAAATGAAATTGAAATGTAAACAGAATATTTCAGTCCTGTATGAAGAAAAGTGCAGTGAAAAACTACGAAATCAAAAGAAAAATATGTTGAAAGATGATAGTTGTTCGATAGAGAATAAAGTAGAGAATAAAGTAGAGAATAAAGTAGAGAATAAAGTAGAGAATAAAGTAGAGAATAAAGTAGAGAAGAAAATGATATCGGTGGAGGGAAATATTGGCGTTGGTAAAAGCACCTTGGTAGAAGCACTCGTCTCCAGGGGACTTGGTCAAATACAGCCTGAACCGATACCCAACGCTCTTCTGTCCCGTTTCTACGAAGAACCCAAAGTATATGCGTTCCCTTTTCAGCTCTTCATGTTGGCACATCGGTTGGCATCGGCCACGCACCGAGAACATTTACCAACGGTATGTGATAGAGGACTTCTAGGTGACCAGGCGTTTGCCAGAGTCGCTTATGAGACTGGCAACATATCTGAGATAGACTACGAAATTTATCTTGATATGATGAAGGATTACCGTCATATTAGCGGTATCACACTCTATTTGATGTGTTCACCAGAGGTGTGTCTTACGCGGATCAGACATCGCCAACGGAACAGCGAATCCGCCATTACACTGGAATATCTGGAATCTATCCAACGGGCCCACTTCGATGCTATCGTGGAATCAATGGTCCGCGGAAAAATTACCATTGTCGTCGACTGGAACTCGTTTGGGTCGTTTGATTATGTGACCAGACGTCTGGTCAAAACACAGCTCACTGGAGTAGGAGATGAACAGTGGTTGTCTACATCTGCACCATCCGAGAACGGGGCATGTGTCTTTGATTGGAGACAGGATCATGATACCGTATTTCGGACCAAACTATGGTCCCACGTGCTCAAAGAGGAGCGTGTTCATCTCATGAATTACCCTTCTTGAATACTATCGTAAGTCTACTGGTATATTTACTTTAATACAATTCTATGTATTAAAATTCTATGTATTAAAATTCTATGTATTAAAATAAATCTTCGTCTATAGCGTAAGGTGTGATAGTTTCGTTTACGTTATCGATTAGTTCTAGCTTATCTTTGACACGTCGAATACTCCAGCTGGCGGAAAAACTACCAGTACTGTCTGTATCTGATATTTCAAAGTGCCAGTCTTTACATATACCTAATTGAGGTGGTGGTAACGATAACCCACCACCCTCATACTTAGCCCAGTCGAGTATTACTTCTAAATCTAATGTGTGCTTACCTAAGATCCAGTAAATACACTTACCAGGTACTGTATATTCCTTGTCATTTTTCAAGGATTGCGGTGTCATTTTTTATTCTTCTTTGTGATAACTTTTAGACTGTATTCGACAGGTAGAAAATATTTTAGACAGATATTTATTATTATGTCATTGTATCATATAATTACAGACTCTTCCATAAGCGCGAGTAACGAATGATATCCGGTGGCAATACCGAAGTATCTTCTACACACGGTAACACTTTCTTAATAACATACTCGTATTTTTTATTATCTAATTTAGAACCACCTCCGGTAGCTATAAATCCTAAAACATAAGCGGTTGGGTTTTTATGTTCAACTGCTTCCAACTGTGCAGCTGTTTCGAGCATACGAGTAATACTCTGTTCAGAAATGTTTACTCCTTCACAGTTATTTAATCTTCTTGATATTGAGTCTACGTAAATACGAAAGCTTTCGATTGGTTCCATCATAGCACGTTCTACTCTATCTACTGGCATAGCACCAATATATCCAGCACCGGGTAATCCTACCCGGTCCCAGTCTTTTCCAACTGGTTGTCCAAATATCGGATATTGCTCCGGTGAAGAAGGCCAATCATCATCGAATTCCATCTTTACTATTTGGTCAATAAATAAGATTTTACAAATACTTAGAGTATGATTACTATTAGTATAACTACTAATAATATCACCAGTATTGGAACAATCAACTTCCAGTTAACTTTTTTGTTACCACCAAGCCAACCACTTCCGACCGGGCTATCATCAAGCCAACCACTTCCGACCGGACTACCACCTTTTCCTTTCCTCCAAGAGTAATCAGGTAAAGGTCCGGGTAACATGGACACAACACCTCCCCACCAACTACCTTCTTTGTACTCCGGAACATCGATACTAGTCCATAATTCTTTCGGAGTAGATGTAGACATGGCAAAACGGGCATAACTAGGTTTTCCCCACGTATTACGAATTTCCCAATATTTGACACCGTCCTTTTCTCCCCAACCGGTCAAAACAACAGTATGACCATTATTCGGAGGACTCGGAGCGATCTTTGGAATATAGATGTTCTTAGTACCGGCATTCTGACTCCACCATTCCTGGAAATCAGGAGGTTCCCAAAAACTGGTCGGAACAGGACCATTACCCATGATTTCTAACTGAATAGCATGAATTGTAGCTTCTGGATCGGCTACGTAATCGTTATGGATTACAACAAACTTTGTACTTCCATCTTTTACCGTTAATTTAGGTTTAGATGCAGGATTGCCACAACAATCCGCGCAACAATCGGTTCCAAAATCGGGACATTCTGGTGCAATGTTCGTATTGTTCGGACCCAGAGGAGGACTAGTAACTGTGCTAAAAGGCCAACATTCCTCCAAATGAACAAAACCACCGCTCTCCAACCATAGACCGGCAGCATACGTACTTCCTCCACACGTACATTGTTGATTTGCTAAAGTAGGACACGGTTGTCCTGGTGGATCAGTGCACTCAGTTTTGCTTCCTACTTTAGGACCTCCACAACTAATTAATGTCACTGCACTAGGATAAGGGGCGGCTATATTGTATTTAATGGCGTAACGATCGCCTAAAGCGGAGACAAATCCCATCGCCCAACAACAGCCGCACGCGGCTTGATTACGACTTCCAACCTCTATCTTGTTTCCTCCTTTATCATGCCAACTCCAGTTCGTCGGAACAGATTTATTCGAAAGAGCTTGCATTGCATGTACAGGTGTAGGAGGAGCTGCGGCTGCAGGAACTATAGTCATCGAGCGATTAACAAAAGGTCCTTTGTACTCAGATCCGGTATCTCTATAACGTATGGCACGACCAGAAGAGCATGGAGGTGGTTGAGACAAAACCTTTTGTCGAGTAGGTACACCCCGACATTTGGATATATTAATTTGTTCTACTTTTAACATTCTTTATCTAAGAATAGAATTTCTTACTCGAAGAAAAATGATTTAAATTTCCAAGTGTGTAAATCAAATATCTATCTATAAATTCAAATGCTCAAGACAAAATATGTCAACAAAAGTACACAACGTATGTATAGTGGGTAGCGGGCCGGCCGCAGTAGGAAGTGCAATATATACTGCTCGTGCAATGCTAGATCCCGTCTTAATCACTGGGCGAGCAATTGGTGGACAGCTTATGACAACATCGGAGGTGGAAAATTTCCCCGGATACCCAGAAGGAGTATCTGGTCCCGAGATGATGGAGGATTTACACAAACAAGCAAAAAGATTTGGGACTACCTTCGTCTCCGCCAATGTAAAAAGTGTGGATTTCTCCTCAAGACCCCTTCATATATTTCTTGACAATAAGCAGGAAATACTTACTCACTCTGTTATTATTGCTACGGGGGCACAAGCCCTTTGGCTAAATCTGGATGGAGAAAAGAAACTACGAAACAAAGGTATGATAAGTTCTTGTGCTGTATGCGACGGATTTTTTCATAAAGATGAACATTTACTGGTCATCGGGGGAGGTGACAGTTGCATGGAGGAAGCATGTTTCTTAACAAAATTTGCTAAAAAGGTCACTATTGTGCACCGAAGAGAGACGTTTAGAGCCAGTAAGATTATGTTAGAGCGTGCCAAGAAAAATCCAAAAATCGAATGGTTAACATCGTCTCAGCCAAGAGCTTGGACTACAGACGAGAATGGAGAACTTACAGGAGCAATGATAAATACATTGGACGGGTTGAAACATGTTCAGTGTGATGCCGTGTTTATCGCTATTGGTCATAAACCTTCTACAGATTTTCTAGGTGGTCAGATTGATCTAGACGAGAATGGATATATTCTACATAAGGATCATACTATGACTAATATTGATGGTGTGTTTAGTGCTGGTGATTGCACGGACCATCGTTATAAACAAGCTATTACGGCTTGTGGAGATGGAGCAAAAGCTGGTCTTGATGCTGTAAAATGGCTTTCAGAACAGAATTTATAAAATCCCCGGGGATTTTCCACAATACGGAAAGTTATTAGCCGCGTTTGCAATTTTAAATTCTATTTAAAACATTGTTGTTAAATTAACAGTAATCATGCCAAAGAAAAGAGGAAAAAAGAATGCTAAATCGAGAGCCAATGGAAATACTGAAAAAAGACCTCTTACTCTCGCTGGTGATATGGAAGAATATGCTAAGGTTATTAAATGCCTTGGTGACCGTAGATTGATTATAGTTCTTCCCGATAGTACAGAGATGATAGCTCTCATTCCCGGTCGTTTTCGCAAACGTGTTTGGATGGTACCAAGTGACATAGTGCTAGTACAACGGCGTGACTTTCAGGAAGGAAGGGTGGATATTATCCACAAGTATAAACCCGATGAGGTGTCTAAATTGCACAAGCAAGGAGCTATCCCGGATTTCTTTATGGAAGCAGAAGCCAAACAAGATATCAATTGTTGTGGTATTATTATCGGAACTGAAGACTATTCGGAATCTGAGTTTGACTTTGAGAATCTGTAATTTGGAATGATTTGGAATGATTTAGAAGTTCTAATTCTCCGAAAGAATTAGAAAATGGAACACCCGATATTGGATTTCTTTATTAGAATCAAATCACAGTATATAATTTATTACATACAAGGATTCTGGTCATTACGTTTTTCGTAAATAGAGAAGAAATTCCTCCGTTGTAGAAGACATTTTCCCACCGGAATATAATCACACGCCCACAAAGTTTGGTTGACCCAGGGTAGCTTTGGCACATCATACGATTACCGGTAATATACACGATAGTTTAGAAGTTACCAAGATATTTATCTGAGTAATGATACCAGAGATAATGATTAAACTCTGGATAAGCATTACTGAGACCAATTTGCATTGCATTGATCTGTGGGTAGGCTAGGCGGTTTACCTTAGAGTAAGTGGTCAACGACTCGCAATACCAACCGTACATATTACCCTCTGCATTCATACCGATCCAGGGAGGACGCACCCATTCTGCCAATACTTCTTCGGAAGAAGAACTCTTATTGTCTCCCCCACGTTCGTAGATATGGCTGTTTGGATCGAACGGATCGCGTAATACGTAATGGCCAGAATCAAATCCTTCCTTCCAGATCTCGTAGATGTTAGCATCCAAAGTATTATCGATCAGATTACCTGGAATAGGTACACGTAGATTGATCAACTCGATATCGGCCGACATGTTCTTACTACCGGACCAATGCTGGATACGTTGAATGGTATCATAATCTAACTTACGGGCTAATTCTGACATCCAATGATCAATCTCCAAGTTTGCGTACATCATTTGCGGTACAGAGTTAATATCCATAAGGATCGTTCCGTTCGCAGTCTTCGTATCTTGAATATACATTTTCTTGTCCAAAGCTCCATTGATAGCTCTGTAGAAGTCAACATTTTCCTCTGCATCGATAATCATAGATGGTCCGTCACCTGTCAAAGGCTTAGAGGTATTAGGTGCATATATCACACGATTATACTTAAATAGAATAGGACTGGGAGGAGAAGTACTAAGAATCTTAACTACTTGATCAATGGCTTCTTCCCACCTCCTGGGCTTTGATAAGGGTTTCTTCGCGTTGGCGATCAGAAATTCAACGTATTCTTGTGCAACACCACTACCATCGGCATGTGAGTTATCCAAAAACAACATATCTACTGTCATTTGACGGAACATATTAGCAATGTTGAAACACTGGTACTTCCATTTCATAGTCATTGCCGGCTTATACATCTGTGCGTGTTCCGGATATTTTCTGGATTCGTTAAACTGACCAGTGCCAAACGGCAGAGGGAATGGATAATGTTCTATGTAATATTCTTTCTGATCTTTGGGAATCTCTTCTACCCATTTATCCTGCTTAGCGTCGTAATAAGGAGTAGGATCCTGAATGATTTTGTTTACTTTCTCCCAGAAGTTACCGTTGGCGAGGAAGTTATTTCCGTATGTTACTCCGTACAATTGCTTATTGGGATTAATAGTGTTTGTAATCTGCACACGCTGTTCCTCGGTTAAAATTATAGATCCGTACATACCTTGTGTAAATCCCTGTTCCGGATTAATCAACTCCGCACCGTTCATTATCATTCCGTTTACACCAGTTCTCTGCCATTCCTGGAAATATACATCTTCCAGTTTATCATGGTAATTAGGAACTTTCATTAGTTCTTGACCCAGATCGTACACGAGATGCATTCCAGAGTAACCAACCGCATTTTTACCCAACTTCATGAAAACACCTGAACCCTGTGCCCAATCGTAATAACTTCCGTCTGGGAAGGGTCCCCATTGGGAAGAGACTTCTGCATACTTCGCCTTCTTCCACGATTCTAGGCTGGTATCGTTTACGCCGGCTAAACAATTATAAGTATCGATGAAGAAGTTTTCGGCCGGAGTAAAGAAAGATGAGTGTTGAATACCAGCACCATCGGAAGAAAGTATCTGGCGTCCACGATACAAAATACAAGATGGAGCGTCCTCGGCGTCCATACCGACTTTTCCGTCATTGCCAATCACGATATTACCATCGTAAGGGTTCTTGACCTGTGGATATCCGATAACACACTTCTTACGGATAGACCAGTTCTTCCATTTTGTTCCTGGTCCGAACGGAGGAGTTCCATTCCAATCCTCGTCTGTAAGATAATCTAGAGGTGATGGCATATCACATTGTTTATCTTTTACACGGTACCAGAAATGTAATGTCAAGAAGAACTTCTTCAACTCCTCGTAGCTCATTGACTTCCATTTGGAGATTGGGGTACGAGGATATACCAAAGTAAAGTACAGTCTTAGTCGCTTGGTGTTGTAATTCTGCTCTGCAGAGTTCAAGAACCATATCGAAAGAGTGAGACATAATACGCTTACTACCACACCAATATACCAACGCTTATCCTTACGTTTAACAGCAAAATAAAGCATTACCGCTGCAGACAGTACAGAAAGAACAATTCCAAAGATTGAAAAAGTTTTTCGTGTGTCATCTCCTCGGGGACGTTCCCCGAGTTGTTTCTTCAAACGTAAGCCAGTCTGTAATGCCAATCTATTGGCTAAAGGTGCATCCATCTTCCACGCAATCTTCTTAGAAGAGTACCACCAACGAGTTTGACAGGCACCAATACTAGCCTTGTGATTATCTCCTTGGAAACCAACTACACCGGTACTGAAAGAATCAGTGGCAAACGGGTAATAGTTTTCACTGGTCTGAGTCAAGTTCTTTCCAGTTTGTGAAATTGGTTTGTCCTTTATGCATTGAATAGCACCTGCTACCTTGTACAGATTTGTGTTGGGAGTAGGAGCCGGAATAACGTTTGGCTTTCTCTCTGTACAAGCATCGTACAGGTTCTCCCATTGGTTACTTTGTGCATTCCAGCTCCAAGAGTTCAATGAGTAAGTGTTGTCCATCGGGTATTGTCGAAGTGCATCCTTTTGCGATGTGTAGGTAAGCTCGCCGATCCAAGTACCCATAAATATATCGAAATCGAAGAAAGTCTTTCCTGTTAGAGGATTATCCTGTTGAGAAAAGTCGCCATCATCCATTTTAGCCTCTTTTTCCGTTACATCTGGAATCCACGGAGCATAATCTCCTGAAAAGGATTTATATTTGCTAGGGTCGTGTGGATTAACAGTAAAGTAATACTTTTCTGCGTAACGAAGCATGAGATCTTTCCACTCTTGTTGATTACCAGAACCAGAAGCCAAGTTTCCAGGTGTACATACACGGAAATCAGCGAACTCTAGACAGATATCACCGTTCAGGTTCGGCATTTGTGTACGCACAGCAAAACTAGGTGCACTACCACCGGTAACATATCCATAAGGAAAACCGGTAAAGTTACCTTCCGGTAGCTTATTGCTAAATACCAAAGCATTTGGAGTATTTTTACATAGAGATGAATCTGGATTGGTCTTACCCCATAGAGAATAACGCACAAAGTCGAAGTTACCAGTAACGTACGCTTGCATAAGATCGTCACAAGCATTAGCTGTAGAAGGTCCAAGACCTCCAACCGGAAAGTCCGGATGTCTCCAAATGTTCTTAGCGTAGTTTGTATCCCATGACTCAATCATTTTGAACATATTGTCAAACTGATTCCACATGGTGGCCGAATCGCGTGAAAAACCTCCCGTAAAACCAGGAACACTCTGATCAACCGCTATAGTGTACTTACCACCACTGAGCTCAAGCAAAGGTGCGAAACGGTAATTAGACTTACCCTGTGGATTTATATCTTTGGGAAACCAGGCATGCCAATCGTCCTTACTACCGAAACCACCAGCACCACCAAAACCTCCGATTAGATAACAATTGTAAGACATCAAAATAGGTGTGTGTCCTGGTTGACCATTCACTTGTATCTGCCCCCATCGGTATTCATTGGCATCCTTATCATGAATAATCACTTCCGGAAGATACCCAGTGCCCTTTCCATTGCTGATCGGACCGGGAGAAGCACGAGATAGTTCGTGATCAATAATAACCTTGAAAATCTGTTCCCGCGATACATGTGCAGCTCTGTTGTCCATGATAATGGACCAGTGACATGTACCAATTACAAAATCTTTCGGTAATTCCAAAAAGTTACCAGTACCACGGAACGGTCCTTGTGAATACATACCGAAAGGATACGGATTCCATCCCCAACTGGTCACCTCTATTTTCTTTCCTCGCATGCTCTGCCAGAGATCCTTGTCCCTGCAAACGGTACGAAGAGTTTTGTCCTTCCATCTGTATTCAGGATCTACCTGGGCGGCGTTATTGTAACGAGCAGCGTATCTAAACTCTTTACCGTCAGTACCAAGATCCCAACCCAATGCTGTAACAGATGATTGAATAACAGTACCGGCCTGATAGAAAGTATTCTTTTCCCATTTGGCAAGTACACTATCGTCGAAGACAACTGGTTTGGGAGAAACACTCCAAGAGGTGTTGAATGTGTACCAGAAGTCTAGTCCTTTGTAATAAACAAGTAGTTGATCTTGTGACATCTTGCTCCAATCACTTTCATCCGATAAGGGATAAAGATTATAGAAATAATAGACAAGTGCGTCTTTCAGATTGTGATTCGACCCATTTAACGGGTGATCGTCTAAATACTCAGAAGGAGCCTCAAAATTATAGATTGGTTGTTTACCACCGGAAATCTTGCTATACCCGTATTTGGGTTGTGTAGCGGGTGACGCACCGAATGAGGCTAAAGTCCTAGCCTTCTGAGTGGTATGGTGATGTTCTGGGCTTATATTAGAACTAGTTAATGGTTGTCTCGGTGCCGCACCAGTAACCATTAATTGTACTCCACCAACGGTGACTGGTACTGACACCTTTTCTCTATAATTTGTACGTCTATCTCTTTCGTGATTCGCAATCTGTTGTGATTGAATAAGATGTAATAGTGTAGGTGTCTGGTTAGAAGAAATATCCATTTATCTATAGTTGATAATATTTTAGATTCAATACTATTTCTAGTATCGGCTCTCCAAACAGATCAGAGTATACGGATTTACACCTCTGTTGATTCTCAAATTAACCGCTACGCTGGGTCATCCTACCTGAACAACACATCGGTTTATTACCTTTAATCGATGCGTAGATTACTTTTTTTGTTTCAAAATTTCACACAAACTACTTACATTATCACCTAAAACAAACTTTAAAATATAGGAGTGATCACACGCCTTCAATAAAAACTTATACATAGTCATTAAAAGGGTCTTTCTATCTTTCATCACTGCAAACAAATTAAACAGTGTAACCATATTGGTGCCATTATCCTTATCCCATTTTTGACATTTTTGTAGAAGATTATTGCTGTAGTTCTGCATCATATCAATAAAGTCGTAAAAAGTTCCATCTTGTTCCAAAAACTTTTTAATATTTAAAATTTCATTATTTATATTGGTTGGGCTGAAATCGTTTTTAAACAATTTACCTGTATATTCTGACAACATACGATCATACTTTAATGCCTCGGTACGTTTATCCATATTAGGTTGTTTCTTTATAGGTTCCCCCCATCTAAACGAAACCGTTTTTCCATTAATGGAGAGATTATATTTTTTAGGATCCTTGTCTTTTATTAAATTACTGAGTGATTGGTAAAAAGCTTTTGCTTCTGCTTCGGTATTGAAATTAAGTTTGATGTTTTCCATACTTAAATTAGAAGGATTGTTGAAAACACCCGGTTTAAACCCAGTCAACCACCAATGTTTTCCAGAGCGTTTGAAAATAGTTTTACCCAAATTGTTTTTCAATTCATACTCCATATGAATTAATTCATCATCTTTGGCACACTCCCACAAACCACTTTTCCCCTCTAATTCATGATAAAGTCCAATTTCACATCCAGTAGATGCGTAATATTGACCCTTCCATAATTCAATCATATATTTTTTCGTTCCAACGGAATAAACAATTGGTTCAATATCAATAACCATATACAACAATGTAGAAAGACGATCGTAGAAATCATTATATCCTCCTATACGTTGCATTGCATCTTTTCTAGTAACAAAAATATTTTGATCCTTATCATATTCGAACCCTGCTAAATAAATTACAGATGTAGCCCAATTCAAGTCAGGTTTTTTTTCATTCTTTACTCTTGATACAATTAAGATTATTACCAACATAACAATAACTATTATCAGAAATATCAATAATGGAGTGAAATTCATTTATTATAAACCTTAAAAATATTATTTAATATATTCGACGTGTCAAAGATTCATTTTCTCTAGTTCAAATTCTGAAATAGCATATGTTTGTACAACAACCACAGTTCGCTTCCCACTTTTTTTTCTCTTTGTTATTAACCCGTTTTCATCTTTAAACATAGCGGGTATATTACGACTATCTTTATCTATACTATCAATATTTGGTAACATATTCCAAACATCATTACCATCATCCCATACTTTTTTGTTTTTATAGGATTTCCAAACTTCCATAATACTTTTTTGTAAAACTTTCCTCTGTTGTTCTCTGCTCTCCCTATTTTCTTCATTCGCGTAATGTCCATCGCCATATGTTTTGAATATCTTAGACTCATCACTGTCAACACCATCTTTCCACCCAATCGTCTTTACCCATAAACCCCGAGTGTTGTCTTCATCGTGCATTAATTTAGCCATAAAATCACCCAATTTTACACTCCACTCCGTGTTTAATCTTTTATCTATAAAATTCATCCTCTCTGGGTGGGAATGTCCATTGTGTAATGCTTTTCTCGGTGTTCGAAGATGACCAGCCGCAAAATAGTCAGATAAGAAATGACAGGCGAATGCGTTGTATTTATACGCCAATTCTAATTCCTCATTAGTCTTTGCACTAGCAGCGGTTTTCTTTGCAAGACTGTGACCAGCACTGTATGCACGCCATGCACATCCACCATATACAAAATGATCCCAATTTAATTCTGCCAATTCCATATATCTACCATTTTCCAATAAATTGAGTAGATTAATACCACGTACATTATCTGATATTAATTTCGAACCGCCACCAGTATCCTCATTATATACAATATCAAAACTAAGACCAGAATTAGCATAAAAATCAGAAGGTTTTTGGGTTTTTAAGATAGAATTTCTAATACCTTCAATTTCTATATCAAACTGATTCAAAATTTTTGGCACTTCGTCTATGGATTTTCCAAACTTACTACTCCATTTATTTTCCGCTCCGTCTGATTTATTTAATGTGTTGAATGCCGCAAGAAACAAATTTTCCGCTTCCTCCTGTGTTTTCGCATCTGATATAGGTTTATCGGTACCGTAAATATCACCCCCCAATGCTAATATTTCACCATACGATAAATTAAGTCCATTATCCATTGTAAATTTATATGTATCGGTTGGGACTTTTACTATAACCTCCTTATCACCCTTATCACCCTTATCACCCTTTTCTTTTTCTTTTTCTTTTTCTTTTTCTTTTTCTTTTTTACGTTTTGTCGCAAATACAATAACAATAACAATAGCTATAGCTATCATCAGAAAAATTGTTAATAATATTAACTTCATTCTTTATTTATTAAAATATAAATATAATGGCGATAGTTTTATAGAATAGTCGCCGTTTCCAGCAATAACATGTTCTCCACTGTTATACTTTTCCACCTTTTCCACCTTTTCCACCTTTTCCACCTTTTCCACCTTTTCCACCTTTTCCACCTTTTTACCCTTTTTACCCTTTTTACCCGAAAATATTAGCAATAACAATACAACTAATAAAATCGTCGATACAATTAAAATGTAAAACATTCTCATTTATTAAAAAAAGAATTATTTATTTACGTTAATACAATAATATTACAAACCAAACTGTACTCTCATTGGTGTCCACTTAGATACGGTAAGTTTGGTATAACTCTACACACTTGTCGGAGCTTCCGGTTTGGTCGTTTAGACGAAGCGCAGCGGTTGATAATATATTCTTCAGATTATTGTAATGAGATTTTCCTACGATGACGATGTAATTATCGACATTATCATTCTTTAAGAGATCACGAAGAATAAAGAAGTCCGATACTTTCTTCCATGCATCTTTCAACGCTCTGTGTACTTCAGAACCTTGCACATGTCCAAGCATAGCTGCAATGTCTTTGAAAGTTTGGTCCATATCCAAAAAGTAAGTGGTCTCTAAGTAATTCTTAATTTCTCTGTCGTAATCCCCTGTTAGTTTGAACAGTTCTGCATAGTCTCTCTGCTTCTGATAGAAAGGTTCGATAAAATCTGAGAATATTTTTTCCCAAGATCCAGTATGCTTTTTATACCCATCTCCGTATAGATCTCTATGACCTTCTACTCCCAAAAAGAAAGAGCGACTATCGAATGGAATAATATTTTTCAACTTTCCGATTTTATCCAGTGCCGTGTAAGTATCGCGAATAGCTTCAGAACCGATTCTAGTGGCATCGTCTCCACCATTATACTCCAACATTACTCTACAATTGGGATTATGCTGTACAGCTTGCTTACAGTACTCAGACACCGTAATAGATCTATTTGGACAGGTCCATGATTTTTCGTGTATTTCCCCGATCATTGTTATTAGTCTAATGTCACTGAAAATGTATTGTGAAAAGGCAACCGTGCTTTCTAACTGCGTATTGGTTTCTACAAATAATAAGTTTTTTCCGATTCTTTTCTCCAGTTCGAGTCGTTGTAAAAATTTCTCCAGATCCTCAATATCAAATTGTGTGTCCATTTTATAATTAGTTGAATAAAATTATAAAATTCAATGTAAGCAAGCTGTACACGGTTCAATCATATTTGATTAAACCACTAATACAATATTCATAATACATCATACTATGCTTGATATATTCCTTCTTATACTTCAAGCACAGACCGGTCTCGGCGTATCCGTTCACTGACCAGCTATCTGTATATGGCTTGAGCTTGCCATCTTCTAGTATACCTATTCGGCATTTATCTGAGAGTTCTAGAAGCTCTTCAACATATTTATGTAATCTTTTACAGTTCGATTTCTCTAAATACATTTTATTTATGACGCTACGAGTTTAGATTGATAATTCACCCAACAATGCAAGAAGAGTAGTCGAGATTTCATTCTTTTTGTCAATAATTTTGTACAAAATCTTATCCCCAGATGGCACACTTTCATTCTTGGGAATATGTGAAGGAGGTACCAAACTCATCAAATAAACGTCTACCTTGCGTTTGCTCAATGGCAAGTGCGCATGTGAATTGTAACGAATAGCACGACCAATTATCTGTTGTAACCCAGCATCGTTCCATGTAGGGTCTAAGACAACAACACTACGTACTCCTTTCAAATCAATACCTTCTCCACCAGCCTTGGTGAGAATCAGAACCTCAAACTCGTTTTTATTGAACGCATCGATAATACCTTGTCGTTCCTCGGTGGGAGTACTTCCAGTGAAGGTTTGGAAAGAAATATCATTCCTCAACAACGCTTCGGTAATAGGACGAATACCAAAATCTATCCAGTTAGTATAGATAATGCAATGACCTTTTTGCAGTATGCGTAAAGCCGCTTCGACCTTGCTGGAGTAATATTCGGCACCGGCGCCGTTCACTGCACGACGATATCCGTTGTAAAACTTACCTGGATTTGTGAAAACAATATTATATAAATTTATACCGTAGACTAAATCAGCATAGTCTCGGTAATACTTCTCTGACATTTCAACATCCACATAATGATCGATACGTTCCGGGAAATGCTTTGGATCTTTACAATCGACCATATCAACCTTGTCCTTCAATAGATATGTAAAAGTGGCTAAGTTTGTGTCATTGATACCCTTACCTAACATTTCATCCACCGTGCCCTGAAAGAACTGTTTCTTGGTACCAACAATCATTCGTCCGTAAACCATGTTAATTAGAGGAATAAAATCAGTTATCTGGTTCACAAATGGAGTAGCTGTTAGCATAAGACGCTTATCCGCCTTTATAGCAGCTTTCACCACCGCAATAGACTTTTTACCCTTGGGATTACGCATGTTATGTGCCTCATCCACTACTAGGAACTTATTCTTAAGAGAAATTGCACGACCAGCCTTATCTTCATGCATGAACTTATCGTAGGAATAGAACTCGTACCGGTCGGTATTCTTGACTCCGTACGCTTTCATCTCCTTCTGGAAGTTAGAGATCAAGGAGGTAGGTCCAACAAAAACAACACCACGATCCGGATACTTATCCAGATAACACTGCGTGGTCGTAATAGCAGTCAAAGTCTTACCACAACCAGTGCCATGTACTACGATCAAACCGTCATTATTTTCCATATACTCAACCACTTTCATTTGTAGATCTTTCAATCGTAGCTTTGATCTTTTGACGCAATTTCCAGCAATCTTATTGATACGCTTATACCGCTCAGATTTATTAACACGTTCCACCGGATTTCTGGAAGACTTTCTGGGAGACTTTCTACGCGAAGTAGACTTTACACTGGAAGGTTTCTTACTGGAAGGTTTCTTACTGGAAGGTTTCTTACTGGAAGGTCGTTTGATTCCCGACTTGTTTTTACACCGATTAGTAACCGGATCCCTTACCTGGTGAGATTTGCACGGCTTGAGAGAACGCGATCTCCTACGTCGTGCAGGCGTACCGGATTTACGACGCGAAGGTTTCTTACTGGAAGGTCGTTTGATTCCCGACTTGTTTTTACACCGATTAGTAACCGGATCCCTTACCTGGTGAGATTTGCACGGCTTGAAAGAACGCGATCTCCTACGTCGTGCAGGCGTACCGGATTTACGACGCGAAGGAGACTTTACACTGGAAGGTTTCTTACTGGAAGGTTTCTTACTGGAAGGTTTCTTACTGGAAGGTTTCTTACTGGAAGGTCGTTTGAATCCCGACTTGTTTTTACACCGATTAGTAACCGGGTCCCTTACCTGGTGAGATTTGCACGGCTTGAGAGAACGCGATCTCCTACGTCGTGCAGGCGTACCGGATTTACGACGCGAAGGAGACTTTACACTATTTTTTTTAGCACCCAAACTCTTGCCTTCTTCGTCCGAAATACGTTTACCATCCTTATAGTAATACTTCTGACCGTTCTTTGTATTGATATAATATGCTGCCATTTATATTAAAGCAAAATAAAAAAAGTATATTTAAACAACCACCTGTTACTAAAAATGAAAAAGACTATTTTAGTAACAGGTGGTTGTGGATTTATTGCTAATCATTTCATAGAGCACCATCTATCATAAGACTACTTGGGATATTGAGAACATTACCAAATCTGGAGAAATTCTTCTATTTTTCTACAGATGAGGTGTATGGATCCGCTCCAGAAGGAACGGCGTACAATGAAATGGATCGCCTACTAGAATACATACAAAATTCAAGTGAATTATGAGATGGTTAACTTTCATTGCGTCAAACTATTGAATGGACTCTGGATAACCCGAAATGGTTGGAAGAGTAATTGTAATACACTGAGTGTATTACAATTGATCTAAGTTAGCTTTAAATTCTTTACTTGTTAGAGATGTTAGAGATGTTAGAGATGTTAGAGATGTTAGAGATGTTAGAGATGTTAGAGATGTTAGAGATGTTAGAGATGTTAGAGATGTTAGAGATGTTAGAGATGTTAGAGATGTTAGAGATGTTAGAGATGTTAGAGATGTTAGAGATGTTAGAGATGTTAGAGACGGGGACGACAGTTGTTTTTACCTTAACAGAATCGGTCAATGTACTTGTTTCACTACTGTTAACTTCCTCGTCTGTTTCACTACTGCTATCTTCCTCGTCTGTTTCGGGATCTATAAATGGCGGATTCGATTCATTCACATTATGTTCTGCAAACTGAATCTCTTTATCATCTGTTAGAATTCCATTGGTGGCGTCTTCTAGCTGTGCATACAAACGGTGAAACTTATGAATGTATTTAGAAGTTTGATAGATACGAGCTATCAACAGACCAAGATGATATTGTTGTTCTCGCAAACATTGTTCCAATGCTCCAGTGACGTTGTTTTGAGAGATATATTGGTCGATTACTTTAGACATTTTTATCTCTCTAGTTTTTATCTCTCTAGTTTTTATCTCTCTAGTTTTTATCTCTCTAGTTTTTAAGTTGTATAAATACTTATACAAACTTACTCTTATGTCAGTTCCTCCACCTTTGCTTTACTAGGAATATCACCAGCGGCCTTTGCTGCCTCTACCTGGGCGTTAATACGGTCTTCGATCGAGTTACCGGAAGATTGATCCTGCTTTCCACCCATCATACCGGTCAAATCGGGCATTCCATTTCCTCCTACACCACCCATCATAGCACCCATCATTGGTCCGATCATACCGGCGAGATCCGGCATTGGTTGTTGAGTACCATTATTATCGGGAGCATCGGAACCTGCTGTTAAACTGCTCATCATAGTGTTAATCATATTCACAGCCTGTTCACCACCTTCCTGATCACCTGCATCGTCACTCAGCTTAGTAACCATGTTCTGTACTGTTCCCATCAATTTACCAAGGTCAAGCGAACCATCCTGAAGTCCGTTACCCATACCCTGAACCAAATCAGTGAAAATACCTGACTGCATGATAGATGACACAGCCTCCATTGGGTTGGCGTTAGGATCGACCTTATCTTCAACCTTGGAAATAATATCGGACAAAAAGTTCACTTCGTCTCTACCTCCCTTTTGAGATTGTTCCTTAAGAAGCTGACGTGCCTTTCCAGTGGGATCGACAAGCGCTGAAATGGTCAGTAGATGATTCCAAATCACGGACTGTGTTTCCATGTCGGCGTGTGCAAATATCTCCTTAATGTTGATAAATACACGGTTGGAATAAGAAATCTTATTATTTTCAAGCTTCTGAATATCTTTCTCTGTAATTGAGTCCCTGTTGGTAGTACAGAAAAGACGAAAAGCCTCAATGTGTTTCTGAATAGGCTTGTCGTGTGCAATAGTTGTCTTGTTAATCAAGTGCGCATAGAGCTTTAGAGGTCTATGCTTATCTTCAAAGACTTCAGCCAAATCATTCGTGAAATTGGAAATAGCCTTGAACGTAATTAGTGACGTATCTGTAGACATTTTACTTTGAATCTGTATGATTTTAAATACTAATTATCTACTATTGTCATTAGTATTTGGTCTTGTCAGGGAGGAGAATAAATATGTAAACAGCTTTAATCTGAATTTAGATTCTTCCGATTGGAATTCCCTTACACAAATAAAATTGAAACAAAAACGATCAAAAAGAGAAAAAATTAGAGCAAAATGGGTGAACAATGCGAATTCTGTTTGACCGAATTCACCAACCTTAAATATTTACAACGCCACCAAAGTGTAATAAAATACTGTCATAATTACAAGTATGTCATATTCACATGCCGTAAGTGTAATTTCAGTACACGTGGTATCAAGAACATTGATACTCATATCAAAAACTGCAAGAGTACAACAATACCGGTTGAAGATCCTGTCTATGAGCTGCAGAAAAGAATAAAAGAGTTAGAAGAGGAGGTACAAGCTTATAAAACCAATCTGACCACATTGAAAGATTCGTTAGAGAAAGATGATGAACTGACTACCCGTCTACGCCTTGAACGCTTCAAAAACCAGATTTACAGACATATTATTGAAAAAAACACATCTATTCGTCTAGGCGACGTTTTGGTAGAAGAAGAGGAGGGAGTTCATGTATATAATATTCAGGGTGGTAACATTCCTGTATTCATACACGAACACATTAAAGGCGAAGAAGGTTTGGATATAACACAACAGCTACCAGGTTTGCGACTCAGTGCCATGAAAGAAGAAAAGAAGGCTCCAGAAAAGAAAACTAGTGAAAAGAAAACTAGTGAAAAGAAGGCTCCAGAAAAGAAAACTAGTGAAAAGAAAACTAGTGAAAAGAAGGCTCCAGAAAAGAAAACTAGTGAAAAGAAGGCTCCAGAAAAGAAAACTAGTGAAAAGAAGGCTCCAGAAAAGAAAACTAGTGAAAAGAAAACTAGTGAAAAGAAAACTAGTGAAAAGAAGGCTCCAGAAAAGAAAACTAGTGAAAAGAAGGCTCCAGAAAAGAATGTACAGATCGTCACCGATATTCCTGTAATGGAAGAAGAAAAGAGTAAACGCAAACAAACGTACCGGTCTATCAAATCTTGTATCAAACTTGTATCGGAAATCAGTGATAAAGACCTGAATATGAATATTGATTTGGTTGACGCTGAGATTCGGAATCAAATGGAGGAGTTCGGCAACCTTGAGGAGGTTAAGGAGTCTTTCAAGGCAACGTTTTCCACTCTGAAACAAAGCAGAATCTATACAAAGATTTTACGCGATCTTCGTGAAAAACGCTCACGTATATTTGGTCGTATGTCTATCAGTGCTTACCAAGACTTGGTCTACGAGCATATTCGTACTATCGAGGATATTTTTCGAGACAAAAATTACACAACGAAAAAAAGCACTTTTATTATCTCCAGGGGTCTATCGCCACTAGAAAGTCGTTTGACCGCCTACGGAAACTATACGGAGTCACATCTTGAAGTTGACGAGATTCAGAGACTCGGTACTGTATTGGATCTGGGTTCGGACCACGAGAAGGAGCATGTACCGTTTGAGGACGCTAAGATTCGTGATTACTTCTCCAACTACAGCGTGGTATTGTTCTCAATTCGTCAGAACATTCGAAGATACTTGTTCAACCGCTACGGATTCCATAATGTAGTGTACTTGCCTTTACCAAAGAATACCGAGGACGATCCATACAGTTTCTATGTATTGGAGCGAGTCAATAAGGACAAGCGGTACTGGAAAATGGACTGTCGGTTGGAAAATCTTAGTACCAGTCTGATCACCGATGTGCTTCCCTACATGGTAAGCATGTTCCGTAGATTATATCGTGACGTGTACGGAGACAACGAGTTCCGCTCTGACTATGCATCTAAGTGTCAGATCACCGAATGTGATTGTGAGCAGTTGCTACAAAACATCATAATGATGGGGCAACCTAAGGAGTTCTGTATTGTTTTGCGTGAAATCGTGAAGAATAAATCCACCTATAAGCCTACTGAGAATGACAAGTTCAATCTATATGGTGACGACTCTCTTCAACGTAAACGCTTTCAGGAGAAGGAGGAAGTGGACCTTGTGGAGATCATTAAGCAACTGTTTGACGGCATATCCTCAGAAGAGGCGGTGGATTTCTACCGTAGTAGAACACCTTAAAAGTTCTCGCAGTCTAGAAGAAATCTAGAAAGTATGTCAATCAGTCGTAAAAGATCAGCCAAATCTGACTTGGATTCAGACTCTTTACACAAGAACGTTAAGATACCAAGATTTCCAAAAGAGCATTTATTGTAACTACAAAAGTTCCGACCTCCTCCATTTTTTTTGAGTCCGGTACTTTTGGAGATTCTAAAATAAAATACTCTGGTGTATATTTTATTTTTTAAAAAATTCTACAGATTTATTGTAACTACAAAAGTTCCGACCTCCTCC
>Ga0209119_1000525_pt1 | contig 38962 bp, 37 predicted proteins | sample COG_03_FD_184747 | JGI IMG/M metagenome (GOLD analysis project Ga0209119, IMG submission 184747) | Pelagic Microbial community sample from North Sea - COGITO 998_met_03 (SPAdes) (version 2) | ecosystem: Environmental > Aquatic > Marine > Neritic zone/Coastal water | place: Helgoland, sampling...
CCTTAAAAAAATATTGAGTTCATAAAATTGTAATAAACTCTATTTCATAGGATTAAAAACAAATCAAAATAAACATCTTTTTTTCTTTGTTAAGTTTAAAAACCCTTTTATATTTGCACCCGCTTGTATGATTTACAATCATGTTAGGGCAATTAGCTCAGTTGGTTCAGAGCACTTGGTTTACACCCAAGGGGTCGGGGGTTCGAATCCCTCATTGCCCACATCAATCACAATCCTGATGAAGTTCATCAGGATTTTTTGTTTACAACAAAGTAGGAGTTTATTTCAGTCTTTATTGTAAACAAAAAATACATACACGAAGTGCATAGGATTGTATTTGCAGCCGTGGTTTCGATCGGGGATCTACAATCCCACATTGCCCACAGACGAGAAAAAAAGAAACTAGCGTAGCAAGTTGGTTTTTACTATTTTAAAATGGAGTAAACTAGGGATATCTAATCCCTTACAAACCTGAAGAATTATTGTAAGGATTAGTTGTTTTTTTAATCATACATTAAATAGTTGCACTTAAACGAAAGGAATAGTGCTTTGAACTAATTCTTTTATTGTAATTTGTGCTGTTGTTATAAATTAGTTAATTTTAATTATGGATATTCAATTAATTGATAAAAGAATATTAATAACTGGTGGAGCAGGATTTATAGGATCAAATTTATCTGAGTACCTACTTGATAAAGGATGCGATGTGGTTTGTTTAGATAATTTAGCTACGGGAAGTAAAGAGAACGTAAGTCATTTATGTATCAATCCTAACTTTACTTTTATGGAAGGAGATATTAGAGATATTTCTGTTTGTAATGCCGCAGTAAAAGGTGTAGATTTTGTTTTACATCAAGCAGCTTTAGGATCTGTGCCAAGATCCATAAAAGACCCAATAACTTCTAATGAAGTAAATGTCTCTGGTTTTTTAAATATGTTGATAGCTTCTAGAGATGCTGATGTTAAGCGATTTATCTATGCGGCAAGTTCCTCTACTTATGGTGATTCTGAATCACTACCAAAATTAGAAGAAACCATTGGACGCCCTTTATCTCCTTACGCCATCACTAAGTATGTAAATGAGTTATATGCAGATGTATTTTCAAAAACATATGGCATAGAAACCATTGGATTACGTTATTTTAACGTATTTGGAAGAAAACAAGATCCAAATGGGGCTTATGCAGCAGTGATTCCAAAATTTGTAAGCCAATTTATGAGAGGAGAAAGCCCTGTAATTAATGGTAATGGAGATTTTTCAAGAGATTTCACCTATATAGACAATGTTATTCAGGCAAATGTTTTGTCTATGATTACAGAAAATGAAGAGGCAATTAACACGGTGTATAATGTTGCTTTTGGTGAGCGAAATACACTAAATGATTTAATAGACTGTTTAAAGGAGTCATTAATAACTTATGATCCTAAAATTAAAGATATTCAAATTAAATATGGACCCAACAGAGCAGGAGATATTCCTCATTCTTTGGCCTCTATAGACAAAGCAAAAAATTTATTAAACTACAACCCTCAATATTCATTAAAACAAGGCCTGCAAGAGGCTGTTAAATGGTATTGGAATAATTTATAATGAATATTAATCAATAAAATAAATTATAGTTCTTAGTTGATTAAAATATAAAATAAGTATGAATAAGATTCAAATGGTAGACCTTAAAGGTCAATACAATAAGATAAAAAATCAAATCGATACAGCAGTGATTCAAACTATTGAATCCACTAGTTTTATTAATGGACCAATTGTAAAAGAGTTTTCTAAATCATTGGAGCAATATCTTAGAGTTAAACATGTAATTCCTTGTGCCAATGGAACTGATGCACTTCAAATAGCACTCATGGCATTATCTTTAAAGCCAGGTGATGAAGTAATTTGCCCTTCTTTTACCTATGTAGCTACTGCGGAAGTAATTTCCCTTTTGGGATTAACTCCTGTTATGACAGACGTAGACCCAAATACATTCAATATCACTGCTGATATAATTAGACCTCACATAACAAGTAAAACAAAAGCAATTGTACCTGTTCATCTTTATGGTCAGTCCTGTGATATGGAAGAAATTATGAATTTAGCTGAGGAATTTGGTATATATGTAATTGAAGATAATGCACAAGCGATTGGAGCTAAATATACTTTTTGTGATGGAACTATAAAAAATACAGGGACCATTGGTCATATAGGCACTACTTCTTTTTTTCCATCAAAAAATTTAGGATGCTACGGAGACGGTGGTGCTATTTTCACCAATGATGATGCAATTGCTAAAAATCTTGCAATGATTGCTAATCACGGACAACAGGTGAAGTATTATCATAAAGTTACTGGTTGTAATTCAAGATTAGATTCAATCCAAGCTGCAATCTTAAATATTAAATTAAACTATTTAGATAGCTATGCTGACTCAAGAAATAAAATGGCTAAAAATTATGATGAAAACTTTTCTAAAATTTCAGAATTATCAATACCAAAAAGACAATACAATTCAACGCATGTCTTTCATCAATATACATTAAAGGTTAAACCTGAATTAAGAAATTCTTTAATTAATTTTTTAAATGAGAATAATATTCCTGTAATGATATACTATCCGGTTCCATTGTATAAACAAGAAGCATTTAATAAGAATGTAAATAGTGGATTTATAATAGAGAATGTAGAACAATTGTGTAGTAGTGTATTTTCATTGCCCATTCATACTGAATATGAAAATTCATCACAAGAATTTATAATCAATAAAATAAAAGACTTTTTTAATAGTTAAACTACAAATACTAATTTAATATATTTAAATGGAAATAAATTTTTAAAAAAAAATGAAAAAAGATAAAATAGCAATTATAGGTTTAGGATATGTAGGTTTGCCATTGGCACGACTTTTTGGTACCAAATATTTCGTAGTTGGATTTGATATCAATTCTGATAGAATATCCGAATTAATGTCTGGTATTGATTCTACCCTAGAGGTTGATAAAGAAACTTTAAAATCAGTATTAGTTAATGATTCTTATGGTTCTAATGGTTTGTTTTGCACCAATCAATTAGATAAAATTGAGGATTGTAACTACTATATAATTACGGTTCCAACACCTGTAGATAAAAATAATAGACCTGTTTTAACCCCTTTATTAAAAGCAAGTGAAACTGTTGGTTCAGTTCTTAAAAAAGGAGATATTGTAATTTATGAATCTACAGTTTATCCGGGAGCTACTGAAGAAGATTGTATTCCTGTATTAGAAAAAGTTTCTGGACTCAAATTTAATGAAGATTTTTTTGCAGGCTATTCGCCTGAAAGAATCAATCCAGGAGATAAATTACACACCGTTGATAAAATTTTAAAAGTGACCTCAGGCTCTAATGAGATAACTGGTGAAAAAGTAAATAACTTGTATAAATCAGTAATTACCGCTGGCACCCATTTGGCACCAACTATAAAAGTAGCTGAGGCTTCAAAAGTAATTGAAAATTCTCAACGTGATATCAATATTGCTTTTGTCAACGAATTAGCAAAAATATTTAATTTGATGAATATTAACACTCATGACGTGTTGGAAGCAGCAGGGACTAAATGGAATTTCCTTCCTTTTAAGCCAGGTTTGGTAGGAGGACATTGTATTGGAGTAGATCCATATTATTTAGCTCAAAAGGCACAAGAGCACGGTTATCATCCTGAAATTATTTTAGCTGGTCGACGTTTAAATGATGGAATGGGTGATTATGTTGCTTCTGAAGTGATTAAGTGTATGATTAAAAAGGACATCAATATTAATGGTTCCAACACTCTAATTTTAGGAATTACATTTAAAGAAAACTGTCCTGATGTAAGAAATACCAGTACTGTAGACGTCATTAATGCTCTAAAATCTTATGGGACTAGTATTACTATTTATGATCCTTGGGCTAATGAAGAGGAAGTAGTGCATGAATACGGTTTGATATCATCAAAAGAAATGCCTAAAAATAAATTTGATGCAGTTGTTTTAACAGTTGCACATAATAAATTTAAGAATTTAGATTTTTCACTTTTATTAAAAACTAATGCCATAATTTATGATGTGAAAAACTTACTACCAAATTCTTTGGCGGATAGAACACTTTAATTTTTAAATATGAATGAAAAAAAATATTTCTCTCACGAAACAGCAATAATTGACGAAGATTGTCTAATTGGTAAAAATACTAAAATATGGCATTTTTCTCATTTAATGACTAATTGTGTCGTTGGTGAGAACTGCAATATAGGTCAAAATGTTGTTATTTCTAATGATGTAATATTAGGTAGTAATGTAAAAGTACAAAATAATGTATCAATATACACAGGAGTAATATGTGAGGATGACGTTTTTTTGGGACCTTCTATGGTATTTACAAATGTTATAAACCCTAGAAGTGCAGTAAATCGTAGAAACTATTATATGTCTACAATAGTTAAAAAAGGTGCTAGTGTAGGTGCTAATTCAACGATTGTTTGTGGGAATAATATTGGAAAATTTTCATTTATAGGAGCTGGTGCTGTGGTTACTAAAGAAGTACTTGATTATTCACTAGTTGTTGGGAATCCATCTAAACACGTTGGATGGGTAAGTGAATATGGTCATCGATTAAAGTTTAATGAAAACGGAATGGCTACTTGTCCTGAAAGTAACCAAAATTACTTGTTAGAAAAAAATAGTGTAAAAAGAATTAAATAAAGTAAAAAAAATTAAATAGATGAAAAATTTTCTACTTATAGGGGGCTTTGGTTCCATAGATCTAAGATTTTTAAAACCAATAAATACGGATTCTAATTTATTAGCAGGACTGATCGTTATGACAGTGTTTGTTTATCACCTTTCTCTCATAAAAATAAATAAAATCAGTAATTTTAAAATATAAATTTTTATCCTTATGAATATAGCTATTATAGGAAGTGGTTACGTTGGCTTGGTGTCAGGAACTTGTTTTGCAGAAATGGGAAATAAGGTCATCTGTGTAGATGTTAATGAAGATAAAATTCAACAATTAAAAAAAGGAATTATTCCAATTTATGAACCAGGACTAAGTCCAATGGTCATAAAAAACATAAAAAATAACAATCTGCATTTTTCTACTTCTCTAAAAGATAGTATTCAAAATGTTTCAGTTATATTTATAGCCGTTGGAACTCCTATGGGTGAAGATGGTTCCGCAGATTTACAATATGTCATCTCTGTAGCTAAAGAAATAGGTAGGCATATGATAAATGAGGTAGTCATTGTGGACAAGTCTACGGTTCCTGTTGGAACTGCTGATAATGTAAGAGAGACCATACAATCAGAGTTAGATGAAAGAGGTTCTTCTTTTGAGTTTCATGTAGTTTCTAATCCTGAATTTTTAAAAGAAGGTGATGCAATTAATGATTTTATGAAGCCGGATAGAGTAGTTGTTGGAGCCAGTAGCGAGTTTGCATTTAAAAAGATGCGTCAATTATATTATCCTTTTACAATGTCATATGATAGAATTATAGAAATAGATATTCGCTCTGCAGAAATGACTAAATATGCAGCAAATGCTATGTTAGCTACTAAAATATCTTTTATGAATGAAATTGCCAATATTTGTGAAAAAGTTGGAGCTGATGTAAATCATGTGAGAACAGGAATTGGATCTGATAAAAGAATTGGCTATAGTTTTATTTATCCTGGAGCTGGTTATGGAGGTTCTTGTTTTCCTAAAGATGTAAAAGCACTTAAAAAAATTGCTGAAGAACATGCTTACGACGCAGCATTAATTACTGCTGTAGAAAAGGTAAATGATCGTCAAAAATTTGTCATATCAAATAAAGTTGTAGAAAGATATGGAGAAGATTTATCAGGCAAGGTTTTTGGAATATGGGGGTTAGCCTTTAAACCTGGCACTGACGATATGAGAGAGGCACCAGCTATTTATGTTATTAAAGAACTAGTTAAAAGAGGGGCTAGAGTAGTTGCTTATGACCCAAAAGCTATTGAAGAGGCAAAAAATCATTACTTAAAAGGTATTAATGAAGTTACGTATGTTGATTCAAAATACAACGTATTGGAAAATGCAAATGCTCTCATTTTATTGACTGAGTGGAAAGAGTTTCGATCACCAAATTTTGAATTTATTAAATCTCAGTTAATCACACCAGTAATTTTTGATGGAAGAAATCAATATGGAATTTTTAATTTAAAAGAAAAAGGCTTTGAGTATTATCAGATTGGGAAAAAATAAAAAAATATTAGTTACTGGAGCAGCTGGATTTATTGGCTTTCATGTATGTCAAAAACTAGTAAAACTTGGTTTTACTGTAGTAGGGCTTGATAATATAAATGATTACTATGATATTAATTTAAAATATGCAAGACTTCATGAATTAGGAATTTTAAGAAGTAATGCGGAGGAGTTTTTCAAAAAATCAGAAAGTTCAATTTACAAGGAATTTTTTAGTTTTGTTAGAATGGATTTAGTGGATGATGAACATCTTCCTGAATTATTTAAAAATGAAATTTTTGATACCGTCTGTAATTTAGCAGCTCAAGCTGGAGTGAGATATTCTATTCAAAACCCAAAAACATACATAGATTCTAATGTCCAGGGTTTCCTTAATATATTAGAATGTTGTAGACATCATAAGATCCAAAGACTAGTATATGCCAGTAGTTCTAGTGTATATGGGAATAGTGATAATATCCCGTTCAAAGAAACTGATAATGTAGACTATCCAATAAGTTTATACGCAGCTACTAAAAAGTCAAATGAATTAATGGCACACACCTACAGTCATTTATTTGGAATTCAGACTATTGGATTGCGTTTTTTTACTGTTTATGGACCCTGGGGTAGGCCAGACATGGCAATGTTTTTGTTTACAGATGCAATAATCAACAACCGACCTATTAAGGTATATAATAATGGAAACCTTTCAAGAGATTTCACATATATAGATGATGTTGTTTTAGGTGTTGTGTCTTCTTTAATCAAGGACTCAAAAAGTAATAAAAAATATCAATTATATAATATAGGAAATAATAACCCAGTAAAACTTCTTGACTTTATATCTGAAATAGAAATAAATACTAATAAAACTGCTTTGAAAGAAATGTTGCCAATTCAAGATGGTGACGTTTTTCAAACATTTGCAGATGTCTCTAATTTTATGAAAGAGTTTGATTACAAACCAACTACATCAGTTAAGATAGGAGTAAAAAAGTTCTTCAATTGGTTTATTAATTATCAGAATAATTAAATCTTAAAACTATACTTTTAAGACGCCACACTAATTTCTTTTTAAGATGATTTAATATTCATATTTTCTTCTTTATTTGTTAGCCAAATTATATTTTTTTCAATTTTTTTTAAATTTAATATGTTAATTTTATTATTTTAATTTTCACCAAAAAATTAGTAAAAAATATTTAAAACAGATTTTATATTTGTATATTTGCAATTGAAAAAGAAAAAATTAAATAAATATGTTAGACATAACCATCTTCGTTAGTAGTTCAATAAACTTTTTTCACCCACCTACCTTTTTTCGATCTTAATAATTAGTCATAAATAGGGAGTCAATAATTTCACTAATTATTAGGGTTTATTGGTATTAATTATTTTTAAACACTTATCTAAATTATACTCTTAACTAAATTATTCCTAAATTTACTTGTTAAATGCGTACAATGAATTCTAATAACTACACAGTTAAACAACACATCATGCATCATAAGTTTTTACCATATACATTTGTTATTATTTCTTTATTGTTTTCAACAATTTCTTTCTCCCAAACAGAACAAGATGTAATTTCAGAAGCCAATCGATTGGAAATTAATTCTAGAGAGAAAGCTATTAGCGAATTAGCCTCCAGAGGTATTAGTGAGTCTCAAGCAAAAGAAATGGCTCAATTAAGAGGGATCGATTTTGACACTTTCCTTGATAACTACTTAAAAAATAACAATGCTGGTTCAAAAGTAGCAAAAGCAACTGTTTCTAATGATGTAGTAACTGACCTAAAAGTTGTGCCTTTAGAGACTGTTCAAATGGTAACTCCCAAAGAAGTTGTTGAACCGAAAGAAGTTGAAGACTATTTCGGCTATGATATTTTTGTAAACAACCCTTTTGGTCAAAAAGAGTATTTGGTTGGTAATATCGATGAGGGTTATATTTTAGCACCAGGAGACGAGTTAAGAATTACTGTTTTTGGAGATAATAATTTAGAATTTGTTTCTAAAATAGATTTAAACGGAAACATCTCCTTTCCTAATCTGGGTGTCTTTTTTGCCGCTGGAAATTCTTTTACTACCGTTAAAAATAGATTAAAAATATTTTTAGGAAAATACTACAGTGGGTTGTTATCATCCCCCAATCGTACATTCTTAGATGTTTCTCTCACTCAGATTAGACCCGTAAAAGTATCTGTTTTAGGTAATGTAACTACTCCAGGACCTCATTTAGTAAATGGCATGGCAACTGTCTTAAATGCATTATATGCCTCGGGAGGTATAAGTACCTCAGGTACATTAAGAGATGTGAAAGTATATAGAAATAACAAATTAATTAAAACAATTGACTTATACGATTATATCACGCAAGGAAATATAGATCAAGATATAAGACTTGCTAATAACGATGTGTTGTTTGTTGGCCCTAGAATTTCTTCGGTTACTCTTCAAGGAGAAGTAAAAAAAGCAGCCATTTATGAAATCAAAGATGGAGAAACTCTAGAAGATTTATTCAAGTATTCAGGAGGGCTCTCTGCAGTTGCTTCTACCAATGCCGTTAATGTATCTAGAATAAAACCTTTTAAGGATAGAAATCAAGAGTTGGTATTTGATCGTTTTTTAACAACGGTAAACTACAGCAATCAAAACTCTAAGGGGTTTGTCTTAACAGATGGAGATGTGGTAAACGTGCAAGAAATTTTAACCAAACAAAAAAATAAAGTATTTATTGAAGGAAATGTAAATGCTCCGGGAAGCTATGCCTTAGATATTTATAAAGATTTAAAAACCTTAATTAACACAGGTGCTAAAGGAGTATCTATCAATACGTATTTTCAAAAGCTAGACATCAATAGTGAAGATAGCCAAGGAAACTTATCTTTTAAAACGTATAATTTATCAAGTGTGTTAAATGATAAGGTTACTGTTGCACTCCAAGAAAATGATCGTATTAAAATATATTCCTTAGAAGAGGTTCGAGGAGAGCAAAAAGTAACCATCTCTGGGTTTGTTTCGGAACCAAAAACTGTTTTTTGGAGTGAGAATCTATCAATTTTTGATTTAATCTTTCAATCAGTTTCTTATGATGAATTGGAATTTCAATCTAAAGTATTAACAAGTCGTTTAGATTTAAAGAGATTTGATGAACAGACTGGCTTATACAATTTATCTCAATATAGTTTAGATAGGCTAGAAGATTTAAAAGCTACCTATTTAATGCCAAAAGATAGGGTGGTGTTATACACCAAGTCAGTAACTCAAGACATCACACCTACATTTAAAGTTTTAGGAAAGGTGTCTAGTCCAGGTGAGTTTTCTTTAGGGAATACAACCTATGTTGAAGATGCCATTCTTATGGCAGGCGGGTTTTTAGAAGATGCAGAGAAAACATTTGTAAATATCAACAGATTAGATAGGGATTTAGAGAAAGGAACCTATTCTAAATTGAAAAAATATCAATTAGATATAGACTATATGTTAGGGAATAAAGATAAACCATCTAACCCTTTTATTTTAGAAAATAAAGATATCATATCTGTTACTTCACCCATAAGAGCATTTGATCAACCAACTGTCTCTGTTCAAGGAGAGGTTAACTATCCTCAATCAATTATTATAGAGAGTGATAGGGTAGAATTGGGGAAAATGATTGATTTAGCAGGTGGTTTGACTCTTAATGCTAGCCTCAGTAGTTCTTACATTATAAGAGATGGTGAAAAGCTATATGTGGATTTAAATAAAAAACTAGATTATAAAATAACTACTCTTATAGATAATGATATCATAGTAATTGGTTCTACTCTAGAGACAATAAAAACTTTAGGAGCGATTTTGAATCCGGCAAGTTTTATTTGGGAAAAAGGTAAAAGAGCAAGATATTATATTAGAAAATCTGGTGGAACCAAGAAACGGATTGAAAGCATGCAAGTAAGACAAGCTAATGGAAAAACAGAAAAAATAGGCTTGTTTAAAAACCCAACCATATATCCTGGTTCTCAAATTATCGTCACTGAAAAACCAGCAAAAACTAATGATGATAGTGTGAATAAATTTTTCGATGATTTTATAAGGATATTCTCAGTTGTTACTGGCGCTTTTACAACCCTTATTTTAGCTAAAAACTTATAGGTATGAATAGTTCTCAACAACCATATCCAGAAGCAGAAGATCAAATAGACATCATTGCCCTAGTCTCTAAAGTTTGGGCGGGTAGAAAATTTATTATCAAGTCAGCTATTATTGCTGCTGTGATTGGTGTTCTTGTAGCCATATCGACTCCTAATACCTATACGGCTTCTTCCATGTTTACCCCAAACTCTAGTGGAGGTTCTTCAGGAGGTTCTAGTGGGTTAAAAGGATTGGCCTCACTGGCAGGGATCAATATTGGTTCTAGTATGGAGGGTGCTAAAGAAATTTCTCCGATGTTATACGGAAAGATCTTAGAAAGCTATACCTTCAAAAAAGAATTGTTAGAGGCACCACTCAAGAACTTAGAAGGGGTAACTTCTCTTAGAGATTTTTTTGAAAAAGAAGCTACTTCATCTTCTTTTTTTGGAACAGTAAAAGACTATACCATAGGTCTGCCATCAAAAATTATTGGATGGTTCAAATCTGAGGTCAAAGAAACCTCTTTACAATCTATGAAAGGAATAAATACTATCTCTGAAGAAGAGTTTAAGTATTTTAAAGTGATTGATGAAATGTTAACTCTTAATATCAATGATAAAGATGGGTATTTAGAAATTTCAGCCACAAGTAAACTTCCTCAATTAGCTGCTCAGTTGGTTAAAAATGGAGAAAATATTTTACAGAATCAAATCATTGCCATTAAAACGAAGTCTAGTTCTGAGTTATTAGCTTATCTAGAAGAACAATATACCATCAAAAACAAACTGTTAATTGAAGCGCAAGATAACTTGGCTAATTTTAAAGATCGGAATTTAAATATCTCTAGAAGTAGCTTTTCGAATGCGCAAACACGTTTAGAGGCAGAACTTCAAATAGCCACTTCCGTATTTCAAAATGTAGTGACTCAGTTAGAGCAAGTAAAATTACAGGTAGCAAAAGACACCCCAGTGTTTTCTTTTTTGAAACCCGTGGTGTTACCAACAGAAAAATCTGCTCCAAAACGTAGCCTTATTGTGATTATTTGTTTGTTTTTGGGATTTGTTATAAGTATTGGGTATTTATTAGCTAGAGAACCTCTATTAGATATTTTAAAACAAATAAAAAACAATCCATCATAAATGACATCCCTAGATTCTAAGAAATGGTTTGTAATCTATACCAAACCTAGAACTGAAATAAAAGTCTCTCAAAGACTGTCGGTTTTAGGGATAGAGAATTACACACCCACTAGAATGGAGGTTAGACAATGGTCTGACAGAAAGAAAAAAATAGCGGTGCCTTTGTTACCTTCCATGGTGTTGGTAAATATTCATGAAAAGGAGGTAAACAAGTTGTTTGAAGTTGCCGGAGTGGTTCGATATTTATTTGAAAACCAAAAACGAGTCGAAGTTTCTAATGAAGAAGTGTTGGCAATGAAATATTATTTAGAGAATACCTATTACTCTAAACAAAAAGAGTTAGTACCAGGTGTAACTGTAAAGGTTCCTTTGTTAGAAGAGGAAGCAACCGTAATCTCTGTGAAAGGAAAAAATTGTTTGGCTCAGTTAAAAAAACTAGGAGCCGTTGTATCATTTCAACTGAATTAATCAGTTGTTTTTTTGGTTATAAATTCCCATTACTGTGAGTAGTGACGGCGAAGCCGTAATTTAAGCCAGTGTTTTTAGTTTAAATGAGCTGTTAAAATAAAAAAAATAGACTACCGGTTGTAGTCGAGAAAAATATAAGAATAGTTAATGAAAAAGATTTTATTAATTTTTGGAACTAGACCAGAAGCTATAAAGATGGCTCCACTGGTTAAAGAATTCCAAAAATATACAGAAGTTTTTGACACAAAAGTTTGCGTAACCGCTCAACACCGAGAAATGCTAGATCAGGTTTTAGATTTTTTTGAAATCAAACCTGATTACGATTTAGATTTAATGAAGCCTGGACAAAATTTATATGGCTTAACAGCCACTATTATTGAGTCTTTAAAGCCATTTCTTGAAGAATTTTCTCCTGACTATGTACTTGTTCACGGAGATACTACAACTACTATGGCAGGTTCTATAGCAAGCTTTTACTCTGGAGCAAAAGTATGTCATGTAGAGGCAGGACTTAGAACAAATAATAAACTATCTCCTTTTCCTGAGGAAATAAACCGTCAAATAACAGGTAGAATTTGTGATTATCATTTCGCTCCTACTGAAACTTCAAAAAAGAATTTACTTAAAGAAAATATTTCTGAGGATTCAATATTAGTTACTGGAAATACGGTCATTGATGCTCTAATAAAGTCTGTTGAAAAAGTTAATGAAAATCCCAGTCAATTAACTCAGGAACTTTCAAAACAAATAGGGAATCAAGAAGTAGTTTTAGTTACAGGACACCGTAGAGAGAATCATGGTGGAGGATTTGAGAGAATTTGTAAAGGGTTGAAACGAATTGCTAAAGATAATACAAATCGTTTAATTATTTATCCTGTTCATTTGAACCCAAAGGTACAGGAGCCTGTAAATAGAATCTTAGCAGGAGTTAATAATGTAATTTTAATAGATCCTCTAGCGTATCAAGATTTTATTTGGCTAATGAATCGATCTAAAATTATTATTACTGACAGCGGAGGTGTTCAAGAAGAAGCACCAAGTCTAGGAAAACCAGTGCTGGTAATGAGAGATACCACGGAAAGACCGGAAGCAGTTGAAGCAGGAACGGTTCTGTTGGTTGGCACTGATGAAGATCTGATTGTTTATAAAGCATTGGACTTATTAAAAAATACCGAAAACTTTGAAAAAATGTCAAAACTTCATAATCCATATGGTGACGGGCTGGCATCAAAAAGAATTGTAGACTTTATAAAAAATATACAAGAATGAACCCAGAAGTAGTAACCATAGGTTTGGGGTATATTGGATTGCCAACCTCAGCATTAATAGCATCACGCGGAACAAATGTGTTAGGTGTTGATATAAATCAAAGTGTTGTTGACACCATTAATCACGGGAAGATCCACATTGTGGAGCCAGATTTAGATCAAATAGTATCAAAAGCTGTTTCAAAAGGGAATTTAAAGGCTTCAACCAAAGCAATAACTGCTGAAGTATATCTAATAGTCGTTCCTACACCATTTAAGGGAAATCACGAGCCAGACATTTCATTTGTTGAAGCAGCAACAAAAGGAATCATTCCATTATTAAAAAAAGGAGACTTATATATTATTGAATCTACATCTCCTATAGGCACAACTGAGAAAATGCAAAAATTAATAGCTGCATCTAGACCAGAGCTTAAAGGAACTATTCATATCGCCTATTGTCCTGAAAGAGTATTACCAGGAAATGTTATGCGTGAACTCGTTGAGAATGATCGTGTTATTGGAGGTATCGATGAGGCTTCTACTCAAAAAGCGATCTCATTTTACAGTAAGTATGTAAAAGGTGAGTTGCATGGAACAAATGCTCGTACTGCTGAGATGTGTAAATTGGTAGAAAACTCATCTAGAGACTCTCAAATAGCATTTGCTAACGAACTTTCTTTAATATGTGATAAGGCTGATATTAACGTTTGGGAATTAATAAATCTTGCTAATAAACACCCAAGAGTAAACATCTTACAACCTGGTTGCGGTGTTGGAGGACACTGTATCGCAGTAGATCCTTATTTTATTGTTTCTGACTATCCAGCTGAGTCAAAAATGATAGGTACAGCAAGAGAGGTCAATAATTACAAGTCTTTTTGGTGTGTTGAGAAGATCCAAAATGAAAAACTTCAATTTGAATTAAAAAATGGGAGAAAGCCGAAAACAGCTTTGTTGGGATTAGCTTTTAAACCAAATATTGATGATTTAAGAGAGTCCCCAGCTAAATATATAGCTCAAAAAGTTTTACAAAATTCAAACAATGAAGAACACTTTATAGTAGAGCCAAATATAAAAACACATTCTGTTTATAAATTAACAGATTATAATGAAGCTATTAATAATGCTGATATTATAGTAATTTTAGTAGCTCATAATGAATTTAAAAATCTTAAGCTAGATAATGATAAAATCGTTTTAGATTTTTGTGGAATATATAAATAAAAAAATATGAAAAACTTTGCGTTAATAGGGGCATCTGGCTATATTGCCCCAAGACATTTAAAAGCTATAAAAGAAACTAATAACAATTTATTGGCTGCTTTAGATAGTTTTGATAGTGTAGGAATAATGGATAGTTATTTTCCAGACGCTGATTTCTTTGTGGAAGTAGAAAGATTTGACAGACACATAGAAAAATTAAAATACGAAAAAAAAATTGAGTTAGATTATATGAGCATTTGTACTCCTAATTACTTACATGATGCTCATATAAGAATGGCACTTCGCAGAGGTGCTGATGCAATTTGTGAAAAACCATTAGTATTGAATCCGTGGAATTTGGATGCTCTTCAAAAAATGGAGAAAGAATCTGGACAAAGAGTATGGAATATTTTACAATTAAGATTACATCAAAGTATTATTGATTTAAAGAAGAAAGTTAATGCAGCTCCAAAGGATAAAATATTTGATGTTGATTTAACGTACTTGACTTCTCGAGGTAAATGGTATTACACGTCTTGGAAAGGAGATAATCAAAAATCAGGAGGTATTGCAACTAATATTGGTGTTCATTTTTATGATATGCTTTCTTGGATTTTTGGTAAAATAAAGGAGAATATTGTACATGTTCAAACTTATGATAGAGCTTCCGGCTATTTAGAGTTTGAAAGAGCTAGAGTTAGATGGTTTTTGTCTATTAATTATGATGTACTTCCAGATGAAATTAAGGCAATAGGACAAAGAACATATAGATCTATTACTATTGAAGGAGAAGAATTAGAATTTAGTGGTGGATTTACAGATTTACACACAAGAGTTTATGAAGGTGTGTTAGAGGGTAAAGGATACGGTTTAGAGGATGCTAGACAAGCAATTGAGATTGTCCATAATATTAGAAATGCCAAAGCTATTGGTTTGAAAGGGGAATATCATCCTTATGCAAAAAAAGAATTATCTAAACACCCTTTTAAATTATGATAAATATTCAGAATTTTATTGCAAAATATGTTACTCTCAGAAATCAAAGTATGTTTAATGAAGATGTAGAAAATAATACAGAAAAATTAAAAGAAAGAATAGAAGGGAAAACTGTGCTAGTAATTGGTGGAGCAGGAACAATTGGAAGTTCTTACATTAAAGCGCTATTACCATTTAAACCGAAGAGTTTAGTTGTTGTAGATATAAATGAAAATGGATTAACTGAACTTACAAGAGATTTAAGAAGCTCCAAAGACACATATGTTCCAGAAGAATATATTACTTATCCTATGAGTTATTCAGATTCTGTTTTCTACAAAATGTTTATGAAACGAAAAGGTTTTGACATTGTAGCTAATTTTTCTGCACATAAACATGTTCGAAGTGAAAAAGACATTTTTTCAGTGGAAGCATTAATAAAAAATAATGTAATTAATGCAAAAAAACTGTTAGATATTCTGGATACATATCGACCTGAACATTTTTTTTGTGTATCAACAGATAAGGCAGCAAACCCTGTAAATATCATGGGTGGAAGTAAGAAGATAATGGAAGAAATGATAATGACGTATTCCAATAAATACTCAATTACTACAGCTAGATTTGCTAATGTTGCTTTTTCCAACGGATCTTTACCTGCTGGATTTTTAGAGAGAATAGCTAAAAATCAACCCATCTCTGCACCTAATGATGTAATGCGATATTTTGTATCTCCAAAGGAAAGTGGTCAAATTTGCTTACTAGCTTGCATTTTAGGAAAAACAGGAGAAGTTTACTTCCCTAAATTAAATAAAGAACAAGTAATGACTTTTTCTAACATGGCTACAAAGCTTTTAGAAAGCTATGGTTTCAGTGTTGATAATTGTTATTCTGAGGATGAAGCAATTAATAAATCACTGAATATAAATAATAAATATCCTGTATTTTATTCAGGTAGTGATACTAATGGGGAGAAGCCTTATGAAGAGTTTTATACAGAACAAGAAAATGTAGATTTTAATAGGTATAAAAGTTTAGGTGTTGTCATTGATTATCAAATAAGAGAAAAAAGCGAGGTAGAAGGTTTAATCAATCAATTTGAAAAGGCTTTTAATAAACTGAATATAACTAAGTCAGAGGTCGTCAAAATAATGAAAGATTTTCTTATTAACTTTGATCATATAGAAACAGGGAAATCATTAGACTCTAAAATGTGATGGAAAAAGAATTGATTCAATTTATTCAAGATAGATTTAAAAGCACGGATTTTATTCCTTTACACGCTCCCGTATTTAGAAGGAACGAAAAAAAATACCTTGAAGAATGTATAGATTCAACATTTGTATCCAGTGTTGGACCGTATGTGGATTTATTTGAAGATATGATGAATATCATTACTCAAACAAAGAGAACTACTGCTGTTGTAAATGGTACTGCAGCATTACAAATTTCTCTCAAACTAGTTGGTGTTAAATCAGGTGATGAAGTAATTACTCAAGCCCTTACCTTTGTAGCAACAGCTAATGCTATTTTATACAATAACGCTCATCCTGTATTTTTAGATGTAGATAAAGATACCATGGGATTATCTCCAAACGCAGTTCAAGATTTTCTCGAAAAGAATGGTGAGTTGCGAGAAGACGGTTGTTATAATAAAAAAACAGGAAGAAAAATATCGGCTTGTATGCCTATGCATACCTTCGGATTCCCAATGCATATTGATGAATTAATAAAAATATGCAACAAATGGAATATAGCCATAGTAGAAGATGCAGCAGAATCAATGGGTAGTCTATATAAAGGAAAGCCTACAGGTGGATTTGGAAAAGTAGGAGCAATATCTTTCAACGGAAATAAGATTGTTACATGTGGTGGTGGTGGTGCTATTGTTACTAATGATATATCTCTAGGTGAAAAGGCAAAATTTCTAACTACTACTGCTAAGCAACCACATCCCTATGAATATATTCACAATGAACTAGGGTATAACTTTAGAATGCCAAATATTAATGCAGCTTTGGCGTGTGCACAATTAGAGCAATTGAGTGAATTCCTTAAAGAAAAGAGAAAGTTAGCGAATGACTATGAAGCTTTTTTTAAGAGTAAAGGAATAAAGTTTAGAACGGAAACGGAAAGTACTAAAGCGAATTATTGGTTAATGTGTGTTGAGCTAGAGAATAAACAAGAACGAGATACTTTCCTAAAGTCAACAAATGAACTTGGTGTTATGACAAGACCTATATGGCAACTGATGTACCGTTTACCTATGTATGCGAACTGCCAAAGAGACGGACAACAAAATGCGAAGTTTTTAGAGGAAAGAATAGTTAATATACCGAGTAGTGCTATAGCTATTTGATTTTACTGAATTATTTATGAAGAAACTACTATTTATAATCGGAGGAAAAAGTACAGGTATAGAAATAAGGGAAGTTGTTGACCAATTCTATAATGAAGTGTTTGATGAGGTCTTTAATGTAATTGGAGAATCAGAACTTTCTTGTAATTACTCTTTTATTAGAGATAATGAAATGCTTTCTTATTTTGATAGAAATGACACTGAATTATATTATATAATCTCTATATCAAACCACAAAATAAGAAAGAAATTTATAAATGAGTTTGCCTACAAGAAAATAAAACCCTTTAATGTTATTCATCCTAAATCAATGATTTCCAAATCGGCAGTTTTAGGAAAAGGTATTTATATTGCTCATGGAGCTGTAATTTCTTCTTTTGCTAAAGTAGAAGATCATTGTATGATTAATTACGAGGGATTAATTGGTCATGATTCTGTGGTGGAAGAAAACTGTATTTTGAATCCAGGATGTAAAATAAGTGGAAATGTTGTGATAGGTAATAATACACTAATTGGTTCAAATTCATTTATAAAGCAGGGGCTAATAGTAGGAGAAAATGTTTTAGTTGATGCCATGTGTTATATTGAAAGAAATATTGGGCCAAACAAAATGTACAAAAGCAAAATAGAATTAAAAGAGTTTAAAAATATTTTTAAATGATAGAAAGTATAAAGAAAATTATTAAGGAAATATTGGCTGAAAATGATATGCCATACGATATTGAAATTAATGCAGACAGTCAATTGAGAGATTTAGGACTCACATCTTTTGATTTAGCTACATTAACTGTCAAAATTGAAGATGAATATGATGTAGATATTTTCGAAGATGGTTTAGTCTCTAAAGTAGGTGAAATAGTCTCTATTTTAGAAGAGAATAAATAAAACAGAATGAGTTTTTTTTGGATAGATAGCAAAAGAAGTATAGAAATAAGATATGAAGAATTCTTCAAACAGGTAAATTTTGAAGGAGAGAACAATATCTATATATACAAGGATAATCCTTACGATGTTTTTTTGAACCTGGTAAGAAATCTGATTAATAATAGTAAAAGTATTATACTAGATGCCGATTTCTCCAAAGAAGAATTACTATCAATCGGATTGTCAAATGATATTATCGATAAAGGAGTTTATCAACAACCAAATCTGTCAACTAAACTCAAGTCATTTGAAGACCTATTAGATTTTTTAGATTCGAAATCAAATGATTTACTCGTAGAGATATATACATCTGGAACCACAGGAAGACCAAAAAAAGTAACTCAAACATTAAAAAATATTATTAGAGCTGTAAAAGCACATGAGTCCATGAAGCATAGTGTTTGGGGCTTTGCATACAATCCAACTCATTTCGCAGGATTACAGGTTTTCTTTCAAGCATTTTTTAACAAAAACACAATGGTCTACCTCTTTAACAAAGACTATCAAGACGTATATCAGGATTTTGTAGATTTTAGTATAACAAATTTATCTTCTACTCCTACGTATATGAAAATGCTAATCCCTTCCATAAAAGAACCTTTAAATTCTGTAAAGAGTTTAACTTTTGGTGGAGAAAAGTTTAATCCCAAGCTAGAAAAAAAGATCAAAGAAAAATTCCCGAATGCTGCTGTTAAAAACGTTTATGCATCTACAGAAGCAGGAAGTTTACTGAGAGCCGAAGGTGAATATTTCACGATACCAGAAAGATATAAAAAGTTTGTGATAATTAAAGATGGTGAACTGCTAATTCACAAAGAGCTTTTAGGGAACTCAAGCTCTTTTGAATTGACTGATTCATGGTTTAAAACTGGAGATTTAGTTGAGTTTGTTGATGAAATGAAATTTAAGTTTGTCAATAGAAAATCTGAAATGATAAATGTTGGAGGATATAAGGTAAATCCAAATGAAGTAGAAGAGGTGATTAATGAAATAGATTCAGTAAAGGATGTGGTTGTATTTGGTAGAAAGAACTCTTTACTTGGAAATATTATTGAGGCGAATGTTGTAAAGCAAGATTCAGAAGACGATTTTGAATTAAAAAAAATGATTAAACAAACAGTGAGAATTAAACTTCAGGAATACAAAGTTCCGCGTAAGATTAATTTTGTCGATTCTTTAAGTTTAACAAGAACAGGTAAAATAAAAAAGATATGAAAACAATCGTTTTAACGGGTGATTCAAGAGGAGTTGGTCTAAGTATAGCTGAAGAATTACTTAATGAAGGATATAGAGTAATAGGTTTGAGCAGAACTTTATCTAAAGGAGTAGAAGCACTTATGAATGAATTCGGCAATGATAAGTATATTCATATTAATTATGACCTTTCAGATGTTGAAGGGGTTAAGAGCTTGTATAGAACTAAACTTCGTCAATTAACAAAGGAAACAGGGATTTATGGATTCGTAAATAATGCCGCTATGGCTTATGATGATATCATAACAAATTTGAATTATGAATCTTTAGATAAAATGTATCAAGTAAATGTTTTTTCTCCCATGATGTTGACTAAATATATACTAAGAGATATGCTATTGAATAAAGTAAAAGGTTCAATAGTTCATATTTCTTCCATTAGCGCACATACTGGATATAAAGGGTTAGCTATGTATGCATCTACTAAAGGAGCAATAGAGGCGTTTTCAAAAAATACAGCCAGAGAATGGGGAGGATTAGGAGTAAAATCAAATGTTGTTTGTCCAGGTTTTATGGATACAGACATGAGCTCTAGTTTAACTGACGATCAAAAGAATAGAATTTTCAATCGTAACTCTATGAAAAAGCCTGTTGAAGTTCAAGCTGTGGCTACGACAGTTTCTTTTTTACTTGGAAAAGGAGCTATAGGAATTACAGGTGATATAATACATGTTGATAATGGAACTATTTAATACTAAATAATAAAAGAGTAATCTTTTAAAATAGAAGTTATGAATAACGTAAAAATTATTGCTGAAGCTGGAGTAAACCATAACGGTTCTATCAAATTAGCTAAACAATTGATTGATGTAGCAGAATCTGCTGGAGCTGATTATGTGAAGTTTCAAACGTTTAAGGCAGAAGAAGGAATTTCTCAAAATACCAAGAAAGCAGAGTATCAAATAGAGAATACAGAGAATGAAGTTGAAACTCAATTAGAAATGGTGAAAAAACTTGAACTTTCAGATCAGGATCATTTTGAACTAATTGAGTATTGTAAAGACAAGAAAGTCCGTTTTTTATCCACTGCTTTTGATTTTACGAGTATTAATTTCTTAAAAAAAGTAGGATTAGACTTTTTTAAAATTCCTTCTGGAGAAATTACCAACTATCCATACTTAGTTAAGGTAGCACAATTAAAACTACCTATTGTAATGAGTACGGGAATGGCATCGATGGAAGAAGTCGAAGACGCCTTAGAAATTCTCATCAAAAATGGCTCATCAAAAGATAAAATAACAGTATTACATTGTAATACAGAGTATCCAACTCCTATGCTAGATGTAAATCTTAAAGCAATGAATACTATAAGAGACATTTTAGGTGTTCAAGTAGGGTATTCTGATCATACTTTGGGAATAGAAGTTCCAATTGCTGCTGTTGCAATGGGAGCAACAACAATAGAAAAACATTTTACTTTAGATAGAACTATGGAAGGACCTGATCATCTTGCTTCGCTTGAGCCAGATCAGTTAAAAGACATGGTAACTGCTATTAGAAATATAGAAGAAGCGATATCTGGTAATGGTATCAAGGAACCTAGTAAATCTGAAAAAAAGAACAAATCGATAATACGTAAAAGCATCCACTTAAAGGACAATATCGAAAAGGGAGGAATTATCAAAGAAGAAAATTTAATAGTTCTCAGACCTAGTGTGGGTATTTCCCCAATGGATTGGAATAAAGTTATTGGAAAAAAAGTTGCTAAAGATTTGTTGTCAGGAAACCCATTAAAATGGATAGATATAGATGAGTAAAAGAAAGATTTGTGTAATAACAGGAACTAGAGCAGAGTTTGGTATCATGTATTGGTTAATCAAGGAAATACATGATGATTCCGAATTAGAATTACAATTAGTTGTCACTGGAATGCACCTTTCTCCTGAATTTGGTTTAACATACAAAGAAATCGAAAAACAAAATCTCCCTATTCTAAAAAAAGTTGAGGTTTTAATGTCTTCAGACACTCCAGTTGGAATTTCAAAATCCATGGGGTTAACTACAATATCTTTTGCGGAAGTATTTCAAGAAATTCAGCCAGATATTTGCTTAGTATTAGGAGATAGGTTTGAAATTTTCTCTGCAGTATCAGCAGCAATGATTGCAAGAATTCCTGTAGCACATCTACATGGAGGAGAAGCAACAGAAGGGCTTATCGATGAGGCTATTAGACATTCAATTACAAAAATGTCTCATCTTCATTTTGTAGCTACAAAAGAATATGCAAATAGAGTTATACAATTAGGAGAACAACCAAATAGAGTATTTAACTATGGCTCTGCTGGGATAGATAATATATATAAGCTAAATCTCTTATCGAAGAAAGATTTTGAAAGCTCCATAGACTTTGAGTTAGGAGAGCTTAACTTTTTAGTTACTTTTCACCCTGTAACTTTAGAAGGAGAAACTTCAGAAAAACAGTTTAGCGAATTATTAAATGCATTAGATAAATTTGAAAATGCTAAAATAATTTTCACAATGCCTAACTCAGATACACATGGTAGAGTTATAATAGATCTTATAAACAAATATGTTGCTAAAAATAAGAATAGATCCAAAGCTTTTCAGTCATTGGGACAGTTAAGGTATTTGTCAGCTCTCAAATATATGTCTGCAGTCATTGGTAACTCATCAAGTGGATTGGCTGAAGTACCTAGCTTTAAGATACCTACAATAAATATTGGAGACAGGCAGAAGGGAAGATTAAAAGCAGATTCAGTAATAGATTGTCAGCCAGACGAGAAAGATATTACTAAGTCAATTAATAAAGCGATTTCTCAAGATTTTAAAAATATTTTAGAAAAAGTTGTAAACCCATATGGTGATAAAGGTGCTTCCTTGAAAATTAAGGAAGAATTAAAGAGTCATGATATTACTGGAATTTTAAAAAAGAAATTTTATAATCTATGAGAATATTTTTTGTAGGAAGTGTACAGTTTTCAAGAAAAATGCTGGAAGGTATTTTGACCATAAAAAATGTGGACTTAGTTGGGATTGCGACAAAGTCAAAATCAAGTTTCAACTCTGATCATGATGATTTAAGTGATATTGCCTTAGCCAATAATATACCCTACAAGTATGTTAAAGATATCAATGCGCCTCATATTGTTGAGTGGATATCAAATTTATCTGCTGATATAATTTATTGCCTCGGTTGGTCATCATTAATAAAACAGGAGCTATTGAGTTCAAGTTCGTTAGGTGTCATTGGATATCATCCCGCAGAATTGCCTCAAAATAGAGGAAGGCATCCTTTAATATGGGCCCTAGTTCTTGGCTTAAAGAAAACAGCTTCAACATTTTTCTTTATGGACAATGGAGCAGATACTGGAGATATTATATCTCAAGAATCAATAGAGGTATTACAATCTGATGACGCAAGTACCATGTACAAAAAAATAGAGGAATTGGCTCTCATACAAATTAAGAATTTTACTAAAGAGCTTTCTGAAAATAATGGTATCATTGCAAGAAGAAAACAAGACCATATTGAAGGAAACTATTGGAGAAAAAGAGGTAAAAATGATGGTAGAATAGATTTTAGAATGTCTAGTGAAGCAATCTATAACCTTATAAGAGGACTTACTAAACCATACGTTGGTGCTCATTTAGAATTTGGAGATCAGGATATTAAGGTTTGGAGTTCAGAAATCATAGATTTTAACATCGATAATTATGAGCCAGGAAAAGTTTTAAAGAGTAATAGTATTGGCGTGTTGGTAAAAACGTATGATGGAGCTATTTTATTGACAGAACATGAGTTTGAAACTTTACCAGAAGTAAATACTTACTTGTAATTAAAGAAATATTATGAAGAACATTGTTATTATTTCAGCACATCCAGATGATGAAATCCTTGGAGCTGGAGGTACTTTACTAAAGCATAGGGATAAAGGAGATATTATTTATTGGATAATCATCACTAATATATCAGAAAAGCAAGGTTTTAGTGAGGAAGTTGTTAATTCTAGACAAGCAGAGATAAAGAAAGTTGCGAATATACTAGGAATAAAAAAGACATTTTTACTAGATTATCCTACGATGTCTTTAACTTCAGAAACTCTTAATGAAATGATTCCAAAACTTTCTGAAGTTTTTTCATCAGTGAAACCTGAGTTTATTTATTGTTTAAATAGATCAGATGCACATTCAGATCATCGTGTTACGTTTGATGCTGTTATGGCATGTACAAAATCATTCAGATACTCATACATAAAAAGAGTTTTAATGTATGAATGTATTTCTGAAACTGAATTTGCTCCAGCACTACACGAAAAGGTGTTTTTACCAAATTACTTTGTTGATGTCACTGAGTTTATGGACGAGAAATTGGAGGTCATGAAAATATATGAATCAGAAATAGGAGAGCATCCTTTTCCTAGAAGTATAAGAAATATTGAAGCTTTAGCTGTATTTAGAGGAGCTTCTGTAGGAGTAGAATATGCTGAAGCATTTCAGTTGCTAAAGTTTATAGACAAGTAAAATTTGTTTAATTTATAAGATATAAGAAAAAGTTAAAACAATTAAAGATTTAAATGTAAGAAACTTTATGTATAATCATGATAAATATACATTGCCCTCCAATACAGATTTAATAGATGTGTTAAAAAAAATAGATTCCTTATCTATCACCCAAACAGTATTTATTAAAGATGAAAATGGAAAAATATTATGTACGATAACAGATGGAGACATCAGAAGAGGGTTTATTAATGGACTTTCTCTATCTGACTCAATACTTGATTTTGGTAATAAAAATTTCTCATTTATTGAAGAAGGGAAAAACAACTATGATAAACTTAAAACTTTTCGAAAAAAAAGATTAAAAGCTGTACCTCTTCTTAATGAGAATGGAGAACTTATAAAGATTATTAATTTTTCGAAAGTTAAATCAATTCTTCCTATAGATGCAGTGATTATGGCTGGAGGATTAGGAAGTCGTTTAAAGCCCCATACAAATATAGTTCCTAAACCATTACTGAAAATAGGTGGAAAAGAAATTATTTCTTATAACTTTGATAGACTCCACCAATTTGGAATAGATAATCAGTATATAACAATCAATTATCTTGGAGAACAAATAGAAGACTTCTGTAGTAGTTACAACGATAAAATTAATTTTCAACTCATACGTGAAAAAGAATTTCTTGGAACAGCAGGGGCACTTTCCTTAATTAAGGAATTTAATAATGATACCGTTTTGTTAATGAACTCTGACTTATTAACTAATATAGATTATGAAGATTTTTATAAGTCTTTCATAGATAAAAAAGCAGATATGATGGTTGCTTCTATTCCTTATCCTATCAATTTGCCTTATGCTATATTCGAGTTGAATAATAGTGATGTAGTCTCTTTTAAAGAGAAACCTAGTTATACATATTATGCCAATGCAGGCATATATTTGATAAAAAAAGATTTAATAAAATCGATTCCTAAAGATAATTTTTTCAATGCTACGGATTTGATGGAATTAGTAATTAATTCTGATAAGAAGTTGATTCACTATCCGATAAGAGGATATTGGCTAGATATTGGAAAGCATGAAGATTTTGAGAAGGCCCAAAGAGATATCGCACATATAAACTGGGACTAAGTAATGTACAGAGAGAAAAAAATTTTGGCAGTTATTCCAGCTAGAGGAGGTAGTAAAAGGTTACCGAATAAAAATATACTTAGTTTAAAAGGGAAGCCACTAATTTCATGGACTATTGATGAAGCTAGTAAATCAAAATACATAGATAAAGTAATTGTTTCGACAGATTCTAAAGAGATTGCCGAGTTATCAAGAAAACTTAAAGCAGAAGTACCTTTTGTAAGACCAGAATATTTGTCAAGTGATTCAGCCGATTCTATTTCTGTTATAAAGCATGCTATTGAGTTTTATAAAAATGAGTATGATTATGCAGTTCTCTTGCAACCTACATCACCTCTTCGTAAAGTAGCTGATATAGATAAAGCTATTGAGCTTCTTAGTGAAGAAGTTCAATCTGTAGTTTCAGTTACAGAATGTGAACATTCTCCACTTTGGACTAACACCTTGCCAAAAGATTCTTCATTAAAGAGTTTTATAAATCCTGAGATTAAGAATACAAGGTCTCAAGATTTACCCACTTTTTTTCGCCTCAATGGAGCGATTTATGTTGCTGAAGTAGATTATATGATTCGTAATAATGGTTTTTTTGGAGATAATTCAAAGGCTTATGTAATGCCCCAAGATTTATCAGTAGATATAGATACTCAAATCGATTTTCTTTTAGCAGAATTATTAATAGAAAAGCAAAAAGAACAATGAAAATAGCAATAATGTGTGAGTTGAAAGGGAGAGAGCTTCAATTCTTAACTATCTTAAAGAAAAAGCTAGAAATTGATTCTCATGAGGTAAAGTTAATACCTCAAAGAGTTTTAGTTGGAAAAAAAATAAGAAAGTTTAAACCACATTTGATTATAGTTAATGGGTTAAGATCTGACTCTAGTTATATAGAACAAATATATGAGCCAAAAAAAATGTTCAACTGTTATGTTATATCCCTCTATTCTGAACAAATTGGACAAATAGATGATAGGCTGGTTAGAACATACGACAATCCAAAAATATTACAATCTGTAGATGCTCATATTGTTTGGGGTAACGGTTTTGCTGAAGGACTTCTTGAATTAGGAGTTGATAGCTCTAAAATATGGGTTTTAGGTTCTATGGCGCTTGATTTACCTTTCTTTATTAAGGAGAAGACGGAAGCCAAAAGAGAATCAATAGCGAAACATTATGGATTAGATTCTGAAAAGAAATGGATTCTTATTTCTGATAATATTATAAGAAGAGTAGATCAAGTAGAAATCTATGATGAAATTAGGGCAAATTTCAATGAAAAATTGAAGACTATTGCTGAACATATAAACAATGCTGAGTTCATATTTAGACCCCATCCAGATAACCGAGTTGAAGATTTAGATAAAATTATTTCGGATTTTGAAAATAATGATAATATCAAGGTAATAGGAGAAGAGCATAATTTATTATGGACTTTACTAGCAAAAGCGATGATAGTTTGGAGATCTACATCTTCAATCGAAGCACTTTCAGCAAAGAAAGAAGTTTTTGCTTTACAAACTGATGATAATAAGTTTGATTACTTTCACAAAGAGTTTATACCTAATTTTAAAAATGCAGATGATTTAAAAGAAGCCTTATCTTCTTACCTAAAAGGAAATTATAAAGTAGATGAGAAATACGTTAAAGCCAGAAATCAGTATCTTGAAAAATGGTTTTTTCAAATAGATGGAAAATCTAGTGATAGAATATGCTACTTAGTAAATGAATTAATTTCTCATCAACAAACAGTTCCTTTGCATTCTTTTGTTAATAAAAAAAGTGTATTAAACAATCGTTTTTTAGAACTTAAAAATGTTGTAGCAAAGAAAATGAAGGGAGGGTATGATAAATTTTACCTCAAAGAGAAGGATCTTATTGAAGCAGAGAGAAATATAAGTCAGATAGAAAGTAATTTTACCAACTTTGAAATAATAAATGGAGAAATAGCAAACTATCTGATTGATAAGAAAGACTAATATATGAGTTCGTTACAAAAGAAAGCGATATTCGGCTTGTCTTGGACAATGCTTGAGTATTTTTTATTATTAATTTTTCAGTTAAGCTTATTAGCTGTTTTAGCTAGAATTCTTAAACCAGAAGATTTTGGAATTTTTGCTATAGGTACTTTTTTTTCAACATTAGGTAATTCAGTATTTGCAATGGGAATGGGGCCAGCAATTATTCAGCGTAGTGGAAATGTCAATGATTATCTTGATACAGCATGGAGTGCAAATCTATTAATTTCTTTATTTGCTTTTTTATTTCTATTGCTTATTATACCAACAATTGTTAATTATTATTTTAGTAATAATGAAGCTGTTCTTCCATCTTTAATATTATCTTCAATTGTATTAATTAGTGGCTTTAATAACATTGGTATTGTTGTATTTATGAAGAAAATAGAATTAAAAAATGTTTTTTTTTATAATATTTTCCCAAAGGCAACGGGAGTTATATTTGCTATTTTATTTTCTATTTTACTACAATCATATTGGGGGTTGATTGTTGGGTTAATTGTTGAATCTATATTTCGTGCTATGATTTCATATAAATTAAGTCCATATAGACCTAAATTTAAAATTGATCGTAATAAGTTTATTGAGCTTTATTCATTTGGAGGTTGGCTACAATTAAAAAATATTATTTCATGGTTTGCAAACAACTTAGATACTTTTATTATTGGTATTGTAACTTCTGTAGGCCTACTTGGCTTTTACAATAGAGCAATAACCATTGCAAGATTACCTCAAAATCAAATAGTAAAAGTTGTAAATACTGTAATTTTTCCATTATACTCATCTATAAAAAATGATAAAAATAGAATTCAATTATCAGTTAATGCAACTAATGATCTAGTATTACTCTTATTATTCCCGATAATTCTTGCTTCTGTTTTTTTTGGAGATTTTATTATTATAATTTTTTTAGGTGATAATTGGATTGAAATGACAGAAACATTTCAATTATTGATCATAGCTATAGCTTACCAAGCATATTTTATTTCATATGTTCCATTAATTAGATCCATGGGATTCTCTAAAGTTGAATTTTATTACTTCTTAATAAAAATTGCTATACTTATTTTTCTTTTGTACCCATTAACGTTAAAATTTAGTATTAACGGAGCTGCTTATGCGATTATTATTGCAAACCTGTTGGCATCTCCATATATTATATGGAATATTATTAGATTAACTCCTATTAGTTTTAGAACTATTCTAGAGTCATTATCTGTATGTGTTATTAGTTCAATAGCCGTTATCTTTTTAATGAATATTTTTAATTTTAATGAAAATGAAAGTTTAATAATTACTGGATTATATTTAATGATGATGTTACTTTTATTTTTTATGATCCTGTACGGATTTTATAAATTATTTAATAAAGGTCCCTTTATTAGTATTCAAAAAACTCTTGCAGTCTTTAAAAAAAAATACATAAATAAAAACATTTTATGATATTTGGACTTCTAATTTTTATTTTTTTTGCAATTTATGCTTTGTTTAATAAGTATAACGCTGTGTATTATTTACCAACTTATTTATTGTTAAATGCCATTGGAGATATTTTTGCTTTTGAAAATGAACTTATTAAGTGGTTGAAATATTTTATAATATTATTTGTTTTGTTTAGGACATTAAATTTTAGAGTAATAAAAAAATATTCTTCAGTTTTTTTCTTTCTATTTTATTTAATGATTTTAGTCATGATAAATTCTAACGATTTTTTCTATTCATTAAAAAATTATCTTATTCTATTTTTTACATTTTTGATAATTCCTGTTTCAGAAATATTAATGTCAAAATCTTTTTCTGAAAAAATCTTTTTAAAAAATTTAACTTTTATGATGATTTTAATGCCGATTTATTTGATTTTGGCTGAATTTTTTGGAGGTGATGACTTGAAAAATTCTTATTCTGAGGATTTTTCTGGTGGTATATTATCTACAACTGCTGCTAATTTATTCCCCCTGGTTATTATATCCTCAGCTTTTTACCTTCTCAAAACTAAAATATTAGTCAGAACACATAAGTTTATTATGATTAGTTTAGTTTGTGTGAGTATAGTTTCCCTAATTATAATTTTTAGACGAACACCAATTTTTATACTAATTTTATCATTTTTAATTTTTGCATATTACTATAAATTATCTTCAATTTTTAAAAATATTTTATTTTTTATAATTTTTTCCTTTGTAATTTTTTCAAATTCATCATTAAAAGATAAATTTGATTCACAGCTTGCAGCTAGAGAACGAATTAGGACTTTTGATAATTATGCCAAGGAAGGTAGAGTTCTTGAAGCTGTTTTAGTTTATGACTATATTCAAAATGATGTATCTTTATTGAATTTATTTTTTGGATCAGATGCACTGAGTACACGTTCCTTTGGAGAAAAAAAAATGGGAGGACTCAGAACTATACATGGTGATATATTAAGTTTACTAGTTTCTATTGGTTTATTTGGAGTTCTACTTTTCTTTTATGTTATCTACAAACATTTGATTAAAACCATCCCAACAGGTGATGAAAAAGCTATTTATATTTCTATTCTTATAACTTTTTTAATAACCCTTATTACTGGTAGATTTATAACTTCATTAACATTTTCATTACCAATTTTTTTATTTTTAAGATTTTTTATGGTCAGATCACAAAAATTAATTTAGATTTCTATGAAAGTATTATTTGTTTGTAAAAGTAGTCCCAAATATGGTATTGTACCTTTTATAAGAAGGCAAGGCGAATCAATTAATAAGCAAGGAGTGGGCTTAGATTTTTACACTGTTAAAGGGCATGGTATAATAGGTTACTTAAAACAAATTAGACAACTATCTTCGCATATTAAAAATAATAATTACGATATTATTCATGCTCATTATGGATTAATAGGTTTATTATGTGGTCTTTCTTTTAGTGGTTTACCCATAGTTTTATCAGTGATGGGCTCAGATGCATACGGAAGATTCAATACAAGAGGAAAAAGAATTTTTAATAGTTATTTTATTATGCTATTGACACAAATATCTTTATTGTTTTCATCAAGAATTATTGTGAAATCTAAAAATATTCTCGATTTTATTCCACATAAGAAGAAAGCTCAAATATTACCCAATGGGGTAGACTTTGAACTTTTTAAGCCTACAAGTAATAATCTAGTGAAAAATAGAGTGCTTTGCCTTTGTGACCCCAAAGATTCTAGAAAAAATTTTAAATTAGTTAAAGAAGCAATGTCTTTAATTAATGATGATAATATTCAATTAATTAATCCATTTCCAATTGAGCCTAATAATTTTCCTAAGTATTTGAATGAGTCATCAGTATTTGTTTTGTCATCTTACAATGAAGGTTCTCCTAATGTTATAAAAGAAGCTATGGCATGCAATATTCCAGTTATTTCAACAGATGTTGGAGATGTTAAAGAAATTATACATAATGTTGAAGGTTGTTATATAACTTCATTTAATCCAGAAGATTTAGCAAATAAGATTAAGAAGGTAATTAGTTTAAATAAAAGAACTGAAGGTAGAAAAAATATTAAACATCTTAATTCAATAATTATAGCAAAAAAAATTATAAACATTTACAGTAAAATATTGAAAAAGTGATTTTTCCTCTTGAAAGAGAAATATATTTTTCTGAATTAATAAATAAAATATGAAATATGAAAGCTGAAACTTTAAATCAAAACATAGAAAAAAATATTTTTCTGTGGAATGATTTTGTAAATAATTCTCCACAAGGTTCAATTTTTTCTACTATTGAGTATTTGAATTCTTTAAAAATAATTTACAAAATATTAGTTGTTAAAAGTACAGATGGAAGTATTCTGGCTGGTATAGTTTTAGCAAAGAATAGTATAAATACATTTTCTAATCCAACATTAGATAAATATCTTGGTGTACAATTAAGAAAAGAAGAAAATTTAACACATAAAAAAATATCTCAGCAATACAAAGTTTTAGATTTACTTTCAAAAATACTTAGAAAATATAAATCATTTGATTATTATTTTCATCCAGAATTTAAAAATTGGATACCATTTTACTGGAACAATTTTGCTCAGGAAATAAGGTATACTTATCAAATTGATTTAAGTTTAGATATTGAACAAATACAAAAAAAATTTCATGGTAACCTAAGAAATGATATTAAAAACTCAATTAAAATGGGAGTTAATATTCGTCAAAATATTGAATTTGAATCATTTTTTCATATTATTAATAAAACATTTTTGAGACAAGGAAGCAAATCTCCATTTAAAAAGTCTGAGTTAATTAGTTTCATAGAGAATTTGACAAGATCAAATAAGTTTATTTCCTTCGGTGCTTACAATAGAAAAAACAAATTAATTGCAGCTTGCGGTCTTGTTTATGATAAAAAGTCTTCTTACTTGATATTAAATGGAATTGATATTGATAATCAAATACGAGGTGCAAATGCTGCCAGTATATTGGAAGCAATAAAGTTTTTTAAGCAAAAGAAAACTCCTCTATTTGATTTTGAAGGTTCAATGCTACCTGGTGTTGAGCCTTTCTACAGAAAGTTTGGAGGTCAATTAGTTCCATATATGCACATATGGAGTAATAATCTTTTTAATTTCGTCAAGTTTAAAGCCAAGAAGTTTTTCAAAAAAATTAAGTATGGCAAATAAAAACAAGAATATTTTAATAGATATTGGACACCCTGCTCATGTACATTTATTTAGGAATATTTATTTTGAGCTTTTATCCCGAAAACATAAAGTTTGGGTAACAGTTAAGGATAATTCAGTAGTGCACAAATTACTAAATAGTTATAATATACCATTTATAATAATTGGAAAAAAAAATGACAAATTAATTGGAAAATTAATTTCTCAATTTTCTTATAATTTTAAAATTTTGAAGTTAGTTAGAGACAATAAAATCCATATTGGAATAGGATCTTCTATGACAATTGCTCATGTTTCTAAAATTTCAAAAATGAAATCTATTGTATTTGATGATGATGACGACAAAGTTCAGCCTCTTTTTGTGAAATATGCCCATCCTTTTGCTGATACCATATTATCACCTAAATGTTTAATAGGCAAAAGAAAAAATAAGAAAACTGTTTTTTATGATGGTTTTCATGAACTTGCATATTTACATCCAAAGAGATTTAAACCAAATCCTGAAATATTATATGAAATTGGACTAAATGAAGAAGATGTTTTCTTTATTTTAAGGTTTAATGTTTTTAAAGCTCATCACGATATTGGTGAAAATGGTATGAGTTTAGTGCAAAAACTCAAACTTATAAAATTATTAAAATGTTATGGTAAAATTTTTATTACAACAGAGAGAGAAATAGAACCAGAACTAAAAAAATATCAATTATCAATTTCACCAGAAAAAACACATTCTTTAATGTATTATGCTACCATGTTTTTAGGTGATAGTCAAACTATGACCTCTGAATCGGCTATTATTGGGACTCCAGCCATAAGGATGAACTCATTTGTTGGTGAGATTGCATATCTTGAAGAATTAGAATTAAAATACAAATTAACTTATGGATTCAAACCAAATCAATTTGTTGATATGCTTATAAAAGTAGAGTCACTTTTAAAAAAAGAGAATTTGAAAAAAATTTGGAAAAAAAGAAATAAGAAAATGATTTTAGATAAAAGTGATATCACTTCTTATTTTATTTGGTTTATTGAAAATTATCCTTTAAGTAAAAAAAAATATAAAAATTGATTTAAATGGAAATTGATAATTATTTCAACTTAATTAAAGAAATACTAATAATTAAATAATGGACTTTACAATAAATAAATATATACATTTATTAAAAACTTTAAAAAATAGTAAATATACTTTTCTTACTTTTAAAGAATATCTTGAATTAAATAATCTCGAGACATTGAATGATAATTCTCGCATAATAATTTTAAGACATGATGTTGATTTATTACCTCAAAATTCTTTAAAATTTGCACAAATACAATATGAGTTGGGTATAAAAGGAAGTTATTACTTTCGAGCTGTACCTGAATCTTGGGATGAGAATATTATTAAAGAAATATCCAGCTTAGGACATGAGGTCGGTTATCATTATGAAACAATGGATACTGCTAATGGAAATATTGATGAAGCTTGGGATCAATTTAGGTTTCACTTAGATGCTTTACGTAAATTGGTAGATGTAAAAACAATTTGTATGCATGGTAGTCCGCGATCAAAATTTGATAATAAGGAATTATGGAAGAAATTTGATTTTAGAAGCTTGGACTTGATAGGAGAGCCTTATTACGATGTTGATTTTGATAAAGTCTTTTATCTAACCGATACAGGTCGTCGATGGGACGGTTGGAAGACCTCTGTAAGAGATAAAGTTCCACAACAAAATCAATGGATACAACAAAATTTAGTATTTTGTTCAACTAATGACATTATAAATTCTTCATCAAAAGATGAATTACCTGATAAAATTATGTTTACATTTCATCCACAAAGATGGCACGATAATTATTTCTATTGGAGCAGAGAGCTTATTTTTCAAAATTTCAAGAATTTAGTGAAAAGTTATTTATTTGTTAAATAAATACTTCTGTTAATTTATATAAATTACTTGTATTAAAGATGTATCAAAACTTTGTAAGTTTCATGTTTTTAAAAGTAATTAATAACTACATTTGTTTTCGTTTTTAAAGATAATTAAGATATTTTATAAAATTCTTTAATTGGATTAGTATATGAGTTTAATTAAAAATACTCATTACAATTAAATTTTTGTATATTTGAAAAAAATTGTAATCACTCTTTGCTATGGAGGTATTATTGATTAAGAATGAACAAGATTTAATTTTTAAGTCCAAAAGTTCGTCAGTTCTTAGAAAACATAAAAAAAAACAACGAAACAACAGCCTTACTTTTAATCCTGTTGAAAGTGATATTATAGCTAACCCTAAGCTGTCAAATTTTATTAATTTGTATTTTGATCTTTCTTCAAGAAGTAATTACCTTACTTCCATATCAGATCAAATTAATTTAGAGAAGTTAACTTTTGGTAAATTTTCCTCTATACTTAATTTGAAAAAAGTTAATGACATTCGTTACATAAATAAATTTTTTGAAACTGTTAATACAATTTTACCAAATTCTGGATTATATCTTGGTAAGGTTATTACGTATCCTAACAGAAGGTCAGCCATATTAAAAAAATATCCTCCGATACTAAATAAAATAATATATTTTTTTGACTATATTATTTCTAGAGTATTACCAAAACTACCAATCTTAAAAAATTTATATTTTCATCTAACCAAGGGTAAAGGAAGAGTTATTTCAAGAGCAGAGGTATATGGTAGATTATATTCATGCGGCTTCGAAATAATTGATGAAAAAACAATAAATCATTCTCTTTTTTTTGTAGCGAAAAAAGTTAAAGATCCTTATTATGACCAAAACCCAACTTATGCTCCTCTAATTAGCTTAAATAGAATTGGTAAAAATGGTAAAATAATTAAAGTGCATAAGATAAGAACTATGCATCCTTATTCTGAATATCTTCAGGAGTATGTATACAATAGAAATGAATTACAAGAGGGGGGTAAAATAAAAAACGATTTTAGAATTTCACCTGAAGGTAGAATTTTTAGAAAATTTTGGATTGATGAAATACCAATGCTGATAAATATTTTTAAAGGGGAAATGAAACTAGTCGGTGTAAGACCACTTAGTAAGCATTTTTACAGTTTATATGATGAAGATTTACAACAAAAAAGAATTAAAAATAAGCCAGGCTTCATTCCTCCTTTTTATGTGGATTTACCCAAAACTATGAGTGAAATCATGGAATCTGAAAGAAAGTACCTAGAATTATATGATAAGTCACCTTTTTTAACCGATGTAAAATACTTTTTCATGGCTTTTAAAAATGTTTTATTTAAAGGCGCCAGAAGTAAATAGAATTACTACATTTATTTATAGTTTTTTATCATAATAAAAAAAATTAATCTTATCGATTTTCTGTTATTTGTGGAAGCTAAAAAGTTCCAATATCTTTGTAATGAGATTTTTTTAATTTTCTTCTCATTTATTCATTGAATTTAAACACTTATGAAAGGAATTATATTAGCTGGAGGTAGTGGCACACGTTTGTATCCAATTACAAAAGGTGTATCTAAACAGTTATTACCTGTGTATGATAAGCCTATGATTTACTATCCCTTATCTGTGTTAATGTTGGCGGGTATTCATGAGATATTAATCATTTCTACTCCAGAAGATTTACCGAATTTTAAAAAGTTGTTAGGTAATGGACAAGAAATAGGGTTACAATTAAGATATGCAGCACAACCTAGTCCAGATGGTTTAGCTCAGGCTTTTATTATTGGAGAGGAATTCATTGGGACAGATGATGTTTGTTTGGTACTGGGTGATAATATTTTTTATGGGGTTGGTTTTTCAGGGATGTTGCAAAATGCTAGAAAAAATGTAGCAGATGGGAAATCTACCGTATTTGGATACTATGTGAATGATCCTGAACGTTATGGAGTAGCTGGATTTGATACAAAAGGAAACGTAATTTCCATAGAAGAGAAACCGAATGATCCAAAATCAAACTTTGCAGTTGTTGGTTTGTATTTTTATACCAATGACGTGGTACAAATTGCCAAAAATACACAACCTTCAAAAAGAGGAGAATTGGAAATTACCTCAGTTAATCAAACCTACTTACAACAAAAAACCTTAAAGGTTGAATTGTTGGGAAGAGGTTTTGCCTGGTTAGATACGGGTACACACGATTCTTTAATGGAGGCAGGACAATTTATAGAGACTATCGAAAAAAGGCAAGGTTTAAAAGTGGCTTGCTTGGAAGAAATTGCTTATAGAATGAAATATATCAATGCTCAGCAAGTTAGAAAATTAGCTGAGCCTTTGAAAAAGAACGGATATGGTCAGTATCTTCTAAATTTAATTAACTAAATGAAGTTTGTGAATACCCCTATAGAAGGACTTGTGATTATAGAGCCTACTGTATTTGGAGATGATAGAGGGTACTTTTTAGAAAGTTACAATAAAAAAGAGTTTGAAAAAGCTATTGGTGAAATATCATTTGTGCAAGATAATGAATCAAAATCCTCTAAAGGGGTGTTGAGAGGTTTGCATTTTCAAAAACCTCCCTATGCTCAAGCTAAATTAGTTCGTTGTATAGAAGGTAAAGTATTGGATATTGCAGTTGATATTCGAGATGGTTCTGAGACCTATGGGAAATATGTTAGCGTTGAACTCTCAGGAGAGAACAAAAAACAAGTATTCATTCCTAGAGGATTTGCTCATGGTTTTCTTGTACTTAGTAATACTGCCATAGTTTCTTACAAGGTTGACAATAGCTATGAACCAGCACATGATGCTGGAATTCGCTGGGATGATCCAATACTAAACATTCAATGGGGAGTAAATGAAAGTGAAGTGTTGGTTTCAGAGAAAGATGTAAAACTTCCATTTTTTTTAGAATTTGAAACCCCATTTACAAACTAAAATATGAGGGTATTAATCACAGGATCTAACGGTCAATTGGGGTCTGAAATCAAAGACTTAACCTCTGATTATGAAAATTTGCAATGTGTCTTTAGAGACCTACCTGAGTTGGATATTTGTGATACAGAGACATTAAATACCTTCGTTAAAGATAAGAAAATTAATGCAGTCATCAATTGTGCGGCATATACTGCGGTTGATAAGGCTGAAGAAGATTTAGATACTGCAAGTAAAGTGAATGCAAAAGGGGTTTTAAACCTAGTCAATGCCTTAAAAAAAGTAGATGGAAAGTTAATTCATATCTCTACAGATTATGTGTTTGACGGAAACCATTCACAACCTTACAAAGAATCAGATCCAGTAAGCCCAATTGGAGTGTATGGAGAGACCAAAAGAGCAGGGGAGTTGGCAGTTCTCAATAGTAATATTGATGCGATAGTAATTAGAACCTCTTGGTTGTATTCAGCATACGGGAATAATTTTATAAAAACGATGTTACGCTTAGGAAATGTCAAAGAATCTATACAGGTTATTTATGATCAGATTGGAACTCCAACCTATGCTAAAGATTTGGCTAAAACATGTTTGGATATTTTAAGTAACGCAGGTTTTACGAATATAAGTAAGAAAGGAAAAATTTATCATTACTCTAATGAAGGAGTTACTTCTTGGTATGATTTTGCAAGGGCTATTATGGAAATCAGCAATATTGATTGTAAAGTAATTCCAATTGAAACAAAAGACTATCCCACACAAGCTGTAAGACCTTTGTATTCAGTGCTAGATAAATCTAAGATAACATCTGATTTTAAAGTTACAATTCCTCATTGGAGGGATTCACTAACCAATTGTATAAAAAAAATAAATCACAACTCATGAGAAACATTTTAGTTACCGGAGGCGCAGGATTTATAGGGTCTCATTTAGTTAGATTATTGGTTAATAAATATTCAGACTACCATATTATAAACATGGATGTGCTTACCTATGCTGGTAATTTAGAGAATTTAAAAGATATAGAGAATAAAGAAAATTACACTTTTATAAAATGTGATATTTATGATATTGAAAATGTAAAAAAGGTTTTTATAGATCATAAAATTGATTCGGTCATTCACTTAGCGGCAGAATCACATGTAGACCGGTCTATTAAAGATCCGTTTTCATTTGCACAAACGAATGTGATGGGAACCCTTAGTTTATTGCAAACGGCAAAAGAAACTTGGAATGGAAATTTTACCAATAAATTATTTTACCACGTTTCAACAGACGAAGTATATGGATCTCTAGGAGAGGAAGGGTTTTTTACTGAAGAAACCGCTTATGATCCTCATTCTCCATATTCGGCATCTAAGGCGTCTTCCGACCATTTTGTTAGAGCATTTGCAGATACCTATGGGTTACCAACCGTTATCTCTAATTGCTCCAATAATTATGGTTCGTATCAGTTTCCAGAAAAACTAATTCCGTTATTTATTAATAATATAGTCAACAATAAACCACTACCTGTGTATGGGAAAGGAGAAAATGTTAGAGATTGGTTGTTTGTAGATGATCATGCAAGAGCAATTGATGTTATTTTTCACATGGGTAAATTGGGAGAAACCTACAATATTGGTGGTTTTAATGAATGGAAAAATATTGACTTGATTAAAGTGATGATTAAAACCGTAGATCGCTTACTAGGAAGGGAAGAAGGAGCTTCTGACAAACTCATTACCTATGTTACTGATAGGGCAGGTCATGATTTGCGTTATGCAATAGACTCTACAAAACTAAAAAAAGAATTGGGTTGGGAACCTTCTTTGCAATTTGAGGAAGGGATTGAAAAAACAGTAGCTTGGTATCTAGAAAATCAAGAATGGTTGGATAATGTAACCTCTGGAGATTATCAAGCATATTATCAAAAAATGTACACTAAATAAAAATACATGTATCAAGAAATAAAAAAAGAGATCGAAT
>Ga0209119_1000527_pt1 | contig 38923 bp, 32 predicted proteins | sample COG_03_FD_184747 | JGI IMG/M metagenome (GOLD analysis project Ga0209119, IMG submission 184747) | Pelagic Microbial community sample from North Sea - COGITO 998_met_03 (SPAdes) (version 2) | ecosystem: Environmental > Aquatic > Marine > Neritic zone/Coastal water | place: Helgoland, sampling...
CAGTGTCAAACTCTTTTAAAATCGTAGCGATTTGGGTCGGACTAAATTTACTTCTTCTCATTTTTTCTGTTTAAAGTTACTATTTTTTTTATACTTTTAAACAGTGCGGTTTTAGGGGGAGCTTACAAGGGATTGATGACACTCGGATATTGTCAGAAGAAAACATCAAACAGCTCACAAAAGATTTATCGTTTTTGAATCCAAAAAATGGAAAATCTGGGCGAGAGAATTTGATTGAGTTGGGGGTTTGGGATGTGGGAGAGCAGGGGTTGGATAAAGAAAAACTCAAAAGAAACCTCAAAATTATTCATGAAAACAGAGGATGAATTTGAGGTCATTCGGAGAGAATTGAGCAATAAACCCACAAAAGCACTAACTCTTTTTTTTTAACGAGGAGAAACTTCCGCGACTCCTTTTCTCATTAAGCTAAAGTCATTTTTAATACTATTAAAAAAGTTGTGAATACCCTTCAAATATAGGGCTGTAACAACTACTACTTCAATTCAATTTATAAGTCCTGTGTTGTGAGTACCCTTCAAATATAGGGCTGTAACAACAAGGCGCAGTCATAGGAAGGTACAGAAAAGGTTGTGAGTACCCTTCAAATATAGGGCTGTAACAACTCACAAGTTCTGGAACGGTTGGAAATAGTCGTTGTGAGTACCCTTCAAATATAGGGCTGTAACAACCGACTTCCAAATCGCACACTAACAGAGCAGGTTGTGAGTACCCTTCAAATATAGGGTTGTAACAACCCCTATATACTTGTGAGCACCTTATTTATAGGTTATTAGGGCATTGAATTTATGTTATAAAACAACTACTTATAATCATTTTCTCCATTTTTTTAATCCTATTACATATTAGTTGAGTTGACCCTTCAAATATAGGGGTGCTTCAACTTATTAGAATTGATATGCCAAGTGATAGTGATTTGTTGAGTTGACCCTTCAAATATAGGGGTGCTTCAACCCATATATTCTATAAGCAACTGATATTGTTTCACTTAAACTTCTTTTTACAACCTGTAATAATGCCTTATTATGCATTTGTGTATTTATTGACAATATTTCAAAGAACTAATTTAATACTTACCTAATCAAAATTTCTGTTTTAATTGTATTAAAAATTCTATTCAAATAGCTTGCAACTCTTTCGTTAGTTTCCATTGAAAACTTAGAAGTTAAATAATCAAAACTCGTTTTTGGTATTAATTGATTGTGAGCAAATTTATTTCTTATTTCTATCAATAAAATTAGTTGCTTAAATTCCTCTTTAACTTCTAATATACTGTTTGTTCTTTTTATTTTGTTAAACTCTTCCTTTTGATGCTCATCATTAATAAAATAATACTTCAAATAGTTACGGAAATTATGATGTCCTTTATCTTTAAGTTCTTCTACTTTATTTTCTGTTTTAGCTTTTAAATAAATCTTTTCTTCTAATTCATGAACCGAATTAAAAAACACCTTGCTTCTTATATGCTCATAATCGCTAATCTCGTTTATTATTTCTTCAAAACTCCAAGTTTTATCAAAATATTCGGTTAGCTGTTTTACTTTTTGATCTTGAGATAATTTTTTGTATTTACCTCTATCTTTTAGTGCAACATTACCGATTATTTTACCCTCTAATAAAGATAATTCTACGCGTTTATCTAAGATGTAACTTTCATTAAAAATGACATTTGTCTTATCCCCTTTTTCTTTTTCACTTTGTGAAATAGCATTTTTTTGAATCTTCTCTTTTTCCGCTTTTGTAAGATAGAAATCCTTTAAGGAGATGTTTTCAAAAGTTGAATTAATAAATTCATTAGTGTCTATAAAAAATGTTTTTATCATTTGTAACATATAATAATCGTTACGCATAGTTTTCCTAATAGTAGCTTCGTTTTTATAGATTTGTTTCTGCTTGTATTTATAAAAATTTTTATTTAAGTTTTCATTTGGATTTTTTATGTTTTTTTTAATTTCTTCCTTTTCAAAATCGGTAAGCACAAAACTGTCTTTATTTCTAATTGACTGAAAGGGTATATACTGTTTAGTTAATCCTGCTTTTGTATTAATCGTTAAATTTTCTTCAGATTTTCTTCCATTTATAACGCTTAGGGTTAGAGGATAAATCTTGTCAAAATCATAAAATTTTTGTGCACTCGAACTATTCATGCTTACAGTAAACCATTTAGCAAATTCTGTTTTATCTTTTTCCCTTGACGCTGTTGGTTTATCATCAAAAACACCTCTAACAAGCATTACAGGTTCTTCTAATTTATTTTTTCTATATTCTTCTAGTTCTTTGATTTTAAATTTAGATGCTTTAAATGGCAGCAATAACTCTTCATTAGTTGTATTGCTAAAGTTCTCTAAAAGATGGTTGAGATATTCCCTTCTACTTTTAAGATAATGTGTGTAAAAATCAAATAAACTACTTTTATTAAATACGATTCCTTGAAAAGGAAAGTCTTTATTGATGTTAAAGTTCAAATCTTTAAAAACAAAATCGGATAACTTACTTTTGTCAATATCATAGTATGAAAGTAATGCTTGAAATTCTGAAAATTGATAGCCTTTCCAACTTTTATTTTTGTCTTCCTCACTAGGGCCTTTAACATCCTTGGCCACAAAACGCTTAATATCTTTACTTAGCCAAGTCGCAATCTTTCCTTTTTCAGAAAGTGACAATTCGGTTTCGCTTTTTGGAGTATATTTTTCTCTGATTTCTTTTAATGGATTTACTTTTATTTCGTTACTAATTTGTCGTTTAATTTTCTCACTATTTATATTTGATTTTTTAGTTAAAATCAATCGTATCTTTTTAGGAAACTGTTTTAATTCTTCTTCCGAATATTGATAATCACCTTTTAAACTTTCCAAAAAACTCCTCTGCTTTCTTATTTTACCTTTTATTCTATTTTCGATGAAACGTCCGTCTTTTTTCTCAATCAACAAACAGTATAAGAGAGCTGGTAATTCATGTAAGCTTAAATAAGCAATAGGTTTTTTAAAGCTATCTTTTAATTCTATCTTATCTAAAATATCGTGTTTTGTTGGTTTTTTGTTTTCTCTTTTAGGACTTTCATCATAATTTCCTAAACCATCACAATCTAGCCAAATACCAATTGTGTTTTTATTGAATTGATACTTTGGTCTAGGATATTCAACCCAATCAGACACTTCTATCGAATCAGATACATCTTTGTAGTTTGATTCTTTATCCGATTTTTCTTTACTATCTGATTTTTCAAAATACAAGTTCTTTTTTTTAGTAGCTTCTGATAGATTTTCAAAAACAGTAAGATTTTCTAGAATGAGCCTTTCTGTTTTTTTACCAGTACTAATAAACTCTTTTTCTCTTGAATCATGATTAAATTTCCCCATATTTACCTGAAATCGGAGGCTTGGAAATTTAGCAAACTCGTCTAAAAATCGAATAGCAAAGTATGGGAATTTGTCTTCAAATCTTTTTCTGACGACTTCATGGGAAACCAAGGCATCATCTTCAAATAATTTTGCATTTTCCTTAAAATAAATATTAATATCCTCCAAAAAATTATCTTTATTTTTTTCTGATAAATACGGATATAAATTTTTTGGGCATTTTGTTAATTCAGAAACCATTTGAAGTAGCAACGCATGCTCGTCATATTCACTTTTAAATAAATAATTAATATCTCTATAACTTTCGTAGGTAAATATCCAACGGGTAATTACTCTTTGTAGTTGCGTATCTGTATATCTTGTGTAAGTAATGTTGTCAAATAACAAACTCACCTGACGCTTATTTAGAAGTAGTGCCAGAAATTGTATAAAACCAACTTTAGTTAAGCCATCGTCTGTACTACATTTCTCATCTAACTGTAATTTAGGAGTATTTGTGCTGTCATCAATAAATCTTCTAAAAATAGAGTTTAGAACATAATTATAGCCAGCTTCGGAGTTGTTATTTATCTTTTTAAATGTCTTCCTTCCTTCGTTTATTAATTCTTCATTCTTATCACAAATCCATTTGTTTTTATATTCAATAATAGTGGTGTAATCATCTTTGTATTTACTTAATAATTTGTCTTTTACAGCTTTTGTTTTTACCCTGTCATCTTTTACTCTACTGACACTATTAAATAAAAGATATTCTAAAAACTCGGCAATTAATGGATGCCCAATAGCCACATCGTCATGTTCAAAGTGTGTATAGTAATTTCTATAGTTCAATAAAGTTTGGTATAAGCCACATAAAAAGTCTTTTAGAAAATCTTTCAATATTATTGTTGACCCATTTTTGTTTTTATGGGCAATAAATGAAGGAATACGATTTAAAAAAATCAATGATTCTGATAAATATTTGAAATTATTCTCGAAATCTAATTGTGTTCTTTCATCTTTATTAAAAGCATATTCAATGATTATTATTTCTTTTTCATTCCCTTTTATTTCTTTATAATTCATCCTTTTATTAAGCTCCGCTAGGCTTAAATCAAAATTATTTAGTGCTGTATTAAAAAGTCCTGCAAAAAAGTGTTTATCAGTTTTATTGAAAAAATCATATTCTTGTTCCATAGTTTACTTGTTTTTATTTAGTGAATAATAGGTCCAAAATATGCGTTCTACCATTTTTACCCGATTCCATTTGGCTGCCGAAATACTGAGAAAAAGACCTAAGACATTAATTGAGCATAGAAATATATATTTAGGAGAAAAGCAATGGAACATCAGTTGAAAAAGAAGGGGCAAAAACAAAATAATACCTAGTGTAAAAAAGTTTCTGAAAAAGAAGTAAAAACTTTGAAAAGCCTTTGGGCTGCTAATTTTACCAGTAGCCTCTAACTCGTAGTAAACTACAGACCATAATTGTTCTAATTTCTCTTTTTTAGAATCAAATGCTAATGAGTTCATTTTTTTCTTTAGAAAAGGTTTGATTAACTCTAATTCTGTTGAAGATTTGTAAATCGTTTTTAAAGGTGTAAATAATCCGATTTTTTTATAAATCTTCAATAATTTTTTTGTCGATATGTTTATCAGAGAACCAATATATATGGAGGAACTTAAAAATAATGTTAGTTTGAAATAATTATTGGTTTCCAAACTATCTATTTTTAATCCAAAGTCATTAATTATTACCTCAATAGCTAATGTTAATAATGCTCCAGGCAGTAAAATTGATAATAAATCATAAAGAGAGATTTTTTCCATAAATTATTACTTTAGAACGAATTAGTATATATAAATACTTATTTTTCGTATTAACATAGAGTCAAATTTTTAACTTGTAAACTTCTTAATTGCACGAATCATTGTGGTATGCAATGACTCATACAATGTTTAGTCTTTTGTGTTAATTTAGCTTCCAAACATTGAAGTTTATTTGACATAGGTATTCTAAGAAATTCTTCAAATAATTTATTACGTGGGAAATCCAGTAAATAGGTTTCTTGGTAGTAGATTAGATTGGGGCCTTCTCTTATTCCAAATGTATAAATAATATTGAGGAAATGAATATTTTTATAGTAAAATTCTGATTTACAGAATCTGTAAGTGCGTAATTTTGCTGAAATATCATCTAGATATTAAAAAATTAGTAAAAATTCAATCTTTTTTTTACGTTCCCCAGGGCTTCCAAAGGCACTCCTTTGGCAAGTGCAATTTTAGCGAGAAACGACAGTTTCTGGTAAAGTTGCAAACTTGCTACGACTTTTTGAGCCAAAAGTTTCCCGTAAAATCTATATAGATACTTGGCTCAAAAACTGTTAAAACCAAAACTCTTTCAGAAATTTTTTGTCCAAAATTTTAGAATGTGTTTTGTCCGATTTCAAGAAATAATTGGTTTTGCAAATGTTTGGTAAAACTTTGTGAAAGTGATTATTTATTGCTCTTGTTTTTTCAAATACTACCGCTCTTTCCAAACCTTAGGATTCTTGCTTGTGTGTAAAACTGCAATTACAACGATCTTTTCCCCATAAATTTTATAGTACACCCCAAACGGAAAGTTTTTAAGAAAAGCAACTCGGATATTGCCTAATCGCTTTTGGTACCCTTCAGGGATTTGGTTTATTTTGTTGTAACATTGCTCTAGTTCAACTAAAAAAGAATCAGCAAGTTTTGGATTTATGTCATCATAATAATCGACAACTTCTTGAATATCTTGTTGGGCAAGCGGACGAGTAGAGAAATTAGCCATTTTTACGACGAATACTGGCTTTTAATTCTTCAAATGTAAAACCATCATCAGTCGCATTATCTGCTTCTGTTTCTCGTTCTTTCAAAATTCGAATATGTTCAGGAGAAAGTTCTGAACGCTCATTCATCAACAAAATTTCCATTTGTAATTCTTCAATATTTCTAAAATGAGTTTTAGAAAAATTCAAATCCTTATCAATAATTATTGTTGTCATTGTAATAGTAGTATATACAAATATACAAAAAATCAAGAACTTTTTATTTAATGATGATGATTGCTTGTTGGACTGGAAATAACGCGACGGTAGGAGCGTTATTCTATTTCAATAAGCTAAAAACGATTAAAACGATCTTATTCCGTCTAAAAGAAATTTAGCAAGAGGTCTAAAATATTTTCCGATGTATTTTCCGTTGTAAAAGAAAAAACCCTTGATTAAACTACTGTTAATCAAGGGCTTAAATAATTAAAAGTGGTGCCTCCAGGAATCGAACCAGGGACACATGGATTTTCAGTCCATTGCTCTACCAACTGAGCTAAGGCACCTCCTCGCGTAATGCGGTTGCAAATATAACGCAATTTTAATATTCGCAAAGTAAAATTTTATAAAAAATGGTTTTGTAGATTTACAGTCAAAATAGGAAAGATGAATTTAATAATTGATATTGGAAATACAGCAACTAAACTAGCTGTTTTTCAATTAGATAATATACTAGAGGTTCAGGTTGTGACTACTAAAGAAATGATTCCTGTAGTTGAGAAAATACTTGATAAATACGCCGGAATTGAACAAGGGGTACTGTCTTCCGTTGCTTTTTTAGAGGCTTCTGACGTCAATTCACTTCTAAAACTTCTACCGTTAAAGGTTTTAGAGTCTTCTTTAAAGATGCCTTTTAATAATTGCTATGACACACCACATACTTTGGGAGTAGATCGTTTAGCACTTATGGCTGCCGCCGTAAAACACTATCCCAGAACTAATGTTTTGGTCATTGATGCAGGTACTTGCATCACGTATGATTTTATAGATGCGCAACAAAACTACCTGGGGGGTGCTATTTCTCCAGGAGTGCATATGCGCTATAAATCATTAAAGACATTCACGTCAAATTTACCATCTCTAGAAAAATCAATACCTAAACAACGTATTGGTAGTTCCACTAAATCGTCAATTCACTCAGGAGTTATCTATGGTATTGCACATGAAATTGAGGGTGCAATTGAAGATTATCAAAGCAAATACCCAGATTTAACAGTTATTTTAACAGGAGGAGACGCGGATTTCTTGTGTAAGCAATTTAAAATTAGCATATTTGCGAATTCAATTTTTCTTTTAGAAGGCCTTAATTTTTTATTAGAATTTAATTCAAACTAATGGTAAAAAAGTTTTTAATACTCATAACAATTGTGTTTACTAGCTTGTCTTTTGCACAGCAAGGGTCTAGTTCACCGTATTCCTTTTATGGTATAGGCAGTTTAAAGTTTAAGGGCACTGTAGAAAATCAATCTATGGGTGGTTTAAGTGTGTATTCTGATAGTATTCATATAAACCTTCGAAATCCTGCTTCCTATGCGGGAAAAAATTTAAAGTCTTTTAACAACGAATCCCGGCCTATTAAGTACACCGTCGGAGGAAGTCATATGAACGTAAAGCTTAACAGCGAATCTCAAACTGATAAAACAAATACTTCATCGGTTGACTATTTAGCGATTTCCATACCACTTGGAAAATTTGGAGCAGGCTTTGGTCTTTTGCCATTTTCATCCGTAGGTTATAAATTGCAGTCTACTGATGATAATAATATTCTTCAGTATAAATATCGTGGTGAAGGCGGATTAAACAGAGTGTTTTTAGGAGCCGGTTACCAAGTTTCAGACAATTTTAGAGTTGGTGTTGATGCTAGCTTTAATTTTGGGAGTATTACAAATACTAATATAGCTTTTGGTTATGATGATCAAGGAGACATGTTGCAATACCAGTCAAGAGAAGAAAATAGATCAGATCTAGGCGGGCTCACTTATAATTTTGGTGCCATATATACGAAGCTGATAAAGCCTAATTTTGAATTAACAGCTTCTGCAACATACACCCCAAAATCTGAGCTTAACTCAAAAAATATCCGTGAATTTTCAACCATAGTAGTTGATCAAACAACACAGCAAGAATTTGTAATCAATTCATCAGAAGTTAATTTATCAGATTATAATTTAGAATCAACACAACTAACACTTCCTTCGAAGTTATCTGTAGGCGTAGGCGTTGGCGCACCTAGAAAATGGTTTGCTGGTGTGGAATACACTTACCTTAAATCAAGTCAGTTTTCTAATCGCCTTTTAACTATCCAAAATGCCTCCTACGAAGATGCGACAACAGTAGCTCTTGGAGGGTTTTATATTCCAAAATTCGATTCTTTTAACCGCTACTGGAAACGGATTGTTTACAGAGCAGGACTTCGTTTTGAGGATACTGGACTAAGGATTAATAATGAAGACATAAAAGAGTTTGGCATATCTTTTGGAGTAGGGCTACCTGTGGGGCGTATATTTTCAAATGCTAACCTTGGATTTGAAATTGGTAAACGAGGCACAACAAAAGCAAATTTAGTAGAAGAAAATTTTATAAAATTCCAACTTAGTTTATCTTTAAATGACCGCTGGTTTGAAAAACGAAAGTTTAACTAATTACTAATAAAACAATCAAATAGAGGCTTTAAAAAAGCCAAGAATATCTGAATAAATTAAAAAAAAACTGACAGATGAAAACTAAAATCACTCTTTTAATATCAATTCTTTTTTTAAGTATAAATGTGGTCTCTGCTCAAAATGAGCAAGATTTAGAAACGCTTTCTATATTTAGCGAGTTAGCTAAGTCAAAAAATTATACTGCTGCGTATGCTCCTTGGATGGAGTTAAGAAATCGTAATCCAAAATTCAATAAAGCAATTTTTATTTACGGAGAAAGAATTCTTGATTTTAAAATTGATAATTCTGAAGGTGAAGAAAAAGTTAACTTCATCAAGGACTTATTAAAACTATGGGAAGAACGCAAAGCAGTGTTTCCAAACGTAACGCCAACAGGTGCTTATTTGGCTAAAGCCTGTCAATTGGAATACGAGTATAGGGAGTTATTAAGCAAAACCAATACAGCACTTTATACTGCTTTTGACAATGCCTACACCACTGATGCAAAAACGTTTACAAATCCTAAAAGTTTATACACGTATTTTTCATTGATGGTTGATCTGTACGATAGTTCAGAAAAAACAGCACAAGAATTATTTTCGAAGTACGACGATATTAATGAAAAAATAGAGTTTGAAGTTAAAAACTACACTAACAAACGAAATGCTTTTTTAGATGAAGAAGGAGCGATTAGAGAATTGAATAAAAAAGATGTTCGAAAACTGAAATCATACGATAGTTACTTAAGAGCATATGATAAAATAGCAGAAAGTATTGATACCAAGTTAGGGGCTAGAGCAAATTGTGAAAACTTAATACCGCTATATTCCAGAGATTTTGAAACTTTCAAAAATGATGGTGTTTGGTTACAACGTGCCATGAACAGAATGTATGCAAAAGGCTGTAATGATGACCCCTTATTTGTTCAAATCGTAGAGCAAAAAAATGCACTCGAACCTAATGCAGATACTGCTTTCTACTTAGGGATATTAAAAGATAAAGTAGGAAAGAGTTCTGAAGCTTTAAGTTTCTACAACCAAGCAGTAGCATTAGAATCTGATAATTTTGAGAAATCAAAAATTTTATACAAAATCGCTACAAATTTCAAAAAGAAAGGTCGCTTTGGTCAAGCTAAAACCTATTACATGAAAGTTCTTAGAGCAAATCCAAGTATGGGCAGAGCACATTTAGCTATTGCAGCGATGTACGCTAAAAGTGCCAATACTTGTGGAACTGATAATTTTTCTAAAAGAGCCGTATATTGGTTAGCAGCAAAAGAAGCAGCAAGAGCGGGAAGAATTGATCCAACGATGAAAAAAAATGCAGCAAAATCAATTGCTAATTATGAAGCCAAAGCACCAACCAAAAGCGAAATATTTTCCTCAGGGCGTGCTGGACAAGTGATCAAAATCGAGTGTTGGATTCAACGTTCGGTAACGGTACCATCACTTTAATGAAACTTGAGAATAACATACTATTAAAAAACATCGTTCCAGTTCTGCTGGTAACGATGTTTTTTTCTTGTAGCAATACACTCAAAAAAGTACAAGACCTCGACATGGCCACCTTTGCCCCCGTGTCTATTGCTGAAAATATAAACACAAAACACACAGACTCAGGCCGCTTAACAGTGATCCTTATTAGCCCCAAAATGGTAAACTTTACAAATAGAGAATTTCCGTTTTATGAATTTCCAAACGGTATCGATTTAACTCTTTTTGATGATGACAACAATAAAAACAGTGTGACTTCAGACCAAGCGTATATGTATCAGCAAACCGATTTAATCGACCTTAGAGGTAACGTGGTTTTGATTACTTCTACCAACGATACCTTATTTACAGAACAACTTTTTTTTGATCAAAAAAAAGAATGGCTTTTCACGAACCTCCCTGTAAAATTTAGAACTAAAGATTACATCACTAATGGTAATGGCTTTGATTCTAATAAAAATTTCACCAATGCACAAGTCCTTGAAGTTCGTGGACGAATATTTATTGATGAATAATACGTATATTTACAGTACTAATTTTTGACGCTAATTCAACTCCATTATAAATGAAAATTCTTTCAATTTTACAGTACTTATATTTAGGATTCGCTGCCCTGTTTTTTTTCGATATGATTAATAAATGGAATAGCGATCGTAATGCGGCTTACATATCTTTGTTTTTTTCGGTTTTGGCCGTAGCAATGTTTTTCTTTCGTAAAAAATTCAAAAAACGATTCCAAGATCGTGGTAAATTGTAGCCATGACCTTAGACCTTTTGATTATTATTTTAAGTTTGGTTCTATCTGCATTTTTTTCAGGAATGGAAATTGCATACGTCTCTTCAAACAAAATTCATATAGAAATAGAGAAAAAACAAGCAGGTTTATTATCCAAACTATTATCTAGAATTACAGCAAAGCCTTCTAAGTTTATTGCAACCATGCTCATTGGTAACAACATTGCACTTGTTATTTATGGGTTTTATATGGGAGATGTGCTAGTCGAATGGTTTGCAACCCATTTATCGCCTTCTAGTATTCTTGTAAATGAGCTAAGTTTATTGTCGCAAACAGTCGTTTCAACACTAGTGATTCTAGTAACAGCTGAGTTTCTACCAAAAGTATTCTTTCAAATTTATGCCAACTCATTACTCAAGTTATTTGCGGTTCCTGCCTATATATTTTATATGTTATTTTCATTAATTTCTGCCTTTGTAATTTGGATTACAGATGTCGTTCTAAAATATATTTTTAAAACAGCAGGAGATGAAGTACAGCTAGCCTTTTCTAAAGTTGAGCTGGGCAATTACATTAGTGAACAACTAGAATCTGTAGAAGCACACGATGCTATAGATAGTGAAATTCAAATTTTTCAAAATGCTCTCGAATTTTCGGAGGTGAAGTCTAGAGAAGTTATGGTGCCACGCACAGAGCTTACAGCTATCGAAATTCATGACACAATTAGTAACCTGAGCGAATCGTTCACACAAACAGGGCATTCTAAGATACTCGTGTACAAAACAACTATTGATGATATTTTGGGCTATGTCCACTCATTTGATTTATTTAAAAATCCAAAAAATATAAAATCAATGTTACGGCCCGTAGAGTATGTGCCTGAAACTATGTTTGCTAAAGACGTTTTAAATGTTCTGATTAAGAAACGAAAAAGTTTAGCTGTTGTTTTAGATGAGTACGGAGGTACTTCTGGTATTATGACGGTCGAAGATGTTATTGAAGAATTAGTAGGAGAGATTGAAGATGAACATGACACAGTCGAACTTATTGAAGAAAAAAGAGACGACAATTCCTATCTGTTCTCAGCACGGTTGGAAGTTGATTATATTAATGAAACCTATAAACTTCAACTCCCCGAAAGTGAAAATTATGAAACTCTTGGTGGATTTATTGTGAATCATACCGAAGAGATCCCAAAGCAAAATCAAGAAATTAAAATTGAACAATTTCATTTTTCTATCCAAAAAGTGTCGACCACGAAAATCGAATTAGTGCAGCTTAAAATCTTAGATGTAACTTAATTTGAGTGCTCTCTTATAATTATATTCTTTTCTCCTTTCATTATTTCAAAGAAATTGGTATTTTCGTCCACTATATTAAAAAAAAATAACACAAACTTCAAATGGCAGTTTTAAATAAAATTAGACAACGTTCTATATTCTTAATCATTATTATCGCTCTTGCATTATTTTCATTCATAATCGGCGATATATTTCAAAATTTAGGGTCATCAGACAAATCTCAAACTGTTGTCGCAACAGTTAATGGTGAAGATATTGACCGTGATGCATTTATGAATCAGGTCGAAAATATGCAACGCCAGTCAGGAGGCTCAGTTTCAAACACCCAAGCAATGAACCGTGTTTGGGATCAAGAATTAAGAAATAAAGTGATGCAAACACAATATGATGCGTTAGGGATTTCTATAGAAAGAGATTATATGCGTCAATTATTAAAACAAAACTTAGGAACTTTTGAGGAATTCAAAAATGAAGTTGGATTGTTTGATGAAGATAAGCTTAACGAATTTATTGCTAATTTAAAAGCGATTGCACCAGAAACTACGACGCTTAACGGAAATGCCGTTAACTATAAAGCATGGACTAATTTTGAACAAAATATTTCTCAAACAGGTGTACAACAAACCTATTTTAACCTTGTAAAAGCTGGAGTTATTGGAACGCTTACGGAAGGTGAATTAGAATATGTATTAGAAAATGATAAAGCCGACATCAAATATGTTCAAATACCATTTTCTTCTATTCCAGATAGTTTAGTTACAGTTAAGAAATCTGAAGTTACGAGCTATGTAAAAGCGAATCCAAGCAAATACGAAGTGGATGCTTCAAGAGATTTGGTCTATGTTCAATTTAAAGAAGAACCGTCTTTAGAAGACGAGCAGCAAATTCAAAGTGATCTCACAGCGCTTATCGCTGATAAAGTTGAGTTTAACGAAGCAGCAAAAGCGAATGAAACAATCGTAGGGTTTCAAAATACTACGGACGTAGCAGCATTTGTGAATGCAAATTCATCTGTTAAATATAACGATGCTTTTGTCTTTACGTCTAGTTTTCCAGTATCAGTTTCTGATCAAATAGCAAACTTAAAATCAAATGAAGTTTTTGGTCCTTATAAAGATGGCGCAACGTATAAGCTATCTAAACGTGTAGATAGAAAAATGATTCCAGACTCAACAAAAGTACGTCATATACTCATTCCTTTTATGGGATCTGTTCGTGCGGATGCTACAGTGACTAAAACAGACGTACAAGCAAAAACAACGGCAGATAGTATTTATAAAGTAATACGCGCAAACCGATCAAAATTTAAAAGCTTGTTAACGTTATCTTCTGACAAAGTGAGTAACGAAAAAGAAGGCGTTATTGAGTTTGCATATACGGCTGGTTTTGCAGAAGAATTTAAAGCCTATTCATTTGAGAATCCTAAAGGAAGCTTAGGGGTTGTGAAAACTGATTTTGGTTATCATATTATTGAAATATTAGATCAAGGAAAAAAACAAGAAGCGTTCAAAATAGCAACGATTGTACAAGACATTGAGCCATCGGTCAAAACGATTGATGCTGTCTTTACTGACAAATCTAAATTCGAAATTGCGGTAGCAGATGCTGATTTTGAGGAAGTTGCTAAAGAAAATAACTATGTAACATCCCCAGTAAGCAGTATTAAAGAACTGGATGAAACCATCCCAGGGCTTGGCGTTCAAAGAGCGATTGTAAGATGGTCATTTGAAGACGGTGTTGATGTAGGCGATTTTAAAAGCTTTAATATTTCTGGAGGCGGTTTTGTAGTTGCTAAAGTGACAGCTGTCAACGAAGCGGGATTAATGAGTGTTGAAAAAGCATCCATTACGGCACTCCCAGAAATCAGAAAAGAAAAGAAAGCAGCACTGATCAAAAACCGTGTATCTGCAACCACTTTAGAAGCCATTGCTTCTGATGAAGGACAAACGGTTAAAACAGCCGTGGCCATAAACATGAAAAACCCAACACTTTCAGGGTCTGGAAGAGAGCCTAAAGTTATTGGAACTGCTTTTGGTTTAGAAGAAGGAGCCACCTCAAAATTAATTGTTGGTGCCAATGGTGTGTATGCTGTTCAATTGACAAAGTTAACGCCTGCAGAACCGTTACCAAACTACCAAGCGTCAGCAAATCGTGTAGGTCAGGCGAAGTCAAACGCTGTAAATTCAAAATTATACAATGCACTTAAAAAAGCATCTGATATCGAAGATAACAGAGCAACATTTTACTAAGTTATAAAACGTAACATAATAGATATAAAAGGACTCAGAAATGGGTCCTTTTTTTTATAAAATAATTTCTGAGTAAGAAACAATGGTAGCCTAGCCCTTAGCCTTAAAATAAGCTAGATCAGCATCTATGTCCGTTTCTAGGAAGAAGTCGCCACCCCAAGCGCCCAAACTCTTTATAGTGCCTTTATAACCCGGTCTTCAAAGTTTTTAGACGTTGCTCCGCAAGATTTCATAATTTCAGATTTCAGATTAATCTATTAAAATTCGATACGATTTTTTTGTTATCTCAAATAATCGTGTAAATTTGATGATGGATGCCCCCAAATCTAAATCTTCAATACAAAATTTAACCAAAGTTTTAGATCTAATTTTATTGAAATATGTTTTATAAACGACAGCTGTTTATACGCATACGAGCAAAAAACATCTTGTAAATAAAAGAAGATACTAATATATAAAAGAAAATATGAAAATAACGAAAAGAGATATTGCATTTTTTGCTTTAGGAATTTTTACAATAGTTATAATTGAATCAATTATTGATTGGGAAGGAACCAAAAAATCTTTTAAAGATGGATTCAATAGCGCATGCGGAATAGAGAGTGTAGAATAAATTTAATTGGATTTTTTATCCCGCTCTCGCCACGCTTTAGCGTGTTGCTTTGCATGCGAATAAAAACGAGAAAAGAGAAGTAAATGAGTAGAAAGTATACTAATGAATTATTTAAATTTGTTAAGAGCACCACGCCAACAACGTAATGCCAGCGGAGTTTTATTCACTAAATTAGTTACCTGAAACACGCAACAAACCATATACAAACAGGTTAGAAACAATAAAAAAAAGATAATGAGAATACTAATAATTGGAGGAAATGGAACTATTGGTAAACGTGTATCGACTTCTTTATCTGAAGACAACGAGTTAATAATTGCTGGACGAACAAGTGGAGATTTTAATGTCGATATTTCTGATAGTAAGTCAATAAAAGCTATGTTTAGTGAGGTAGGTCAAATTGATTCAATAATTTGTATAGCGGGAGAAGCTAAGTGGGCTGATTTTAATGATCTAACGGAAGATGATTACCACATAGGCTTGAAGAGTAAATTAATGGGACAAGTCAACCTTGTTAGAATTGGGCAAAATTATTTGAATAGAGGCGGGTCAATAACATTGTCTACCGGAATTTTAGCGGATGATCCAGTAGTTAAAACTACAAGTGCAGCAATGGTAAATGGCGGGATTCACAGTTTTGTTCAAGCCGTAGCCTTGGAAATTGAAAACGGAATCAGAGTGAATGTAGTTTCTTTAGGTATGGTTGAAGATGCTTACGAAAAGTACAAGGATTATTTTCCTGGCCACAATCCTATTTCTATGGCTAAAGTTGTAAACGCATATACAAGAAGTGTTAAAGGAAAAGACAACGGTAAGGTGATTAGAATTTATGAATAACAAAAAGTTGCTAAGACTTTGTAAAAAAGCATTAAAAGGACTTTTAAATTAAACGTTGTCAACATGCTATAAAAACCGAGATAAACGAGAAAGATTGAGAATATGAAATACGCTTATACAATACTTTATGTTGAGAATGTAGCCGAAACAATTGAATTTTATAAAAAAGTGTTCGGATTTAACCTAAAATTTTTGACACCTGAAAATGATTATGGAGAATTGATTTCGGGGGAAACTACAATCTCATTTGCTTCAATTGAACTGGGAAACTCGAATTTCAAAAACGGATTTGAGAAAATAAATAATTCTGGAAAACCATTTGGTGTCCAACTATCTTTTACGACCGAAAATATAGAATCGGATTTTAAAAATGCAATAAAATCAGGAGCAACGGAATTTGAACCTTTGACTGAAAAACCTTGGGGACAAAAAGTTGGTTATTTAAGAGATAATAACGGATTTCTAATTGAAATTTGTACGCCAATGAAAAAGGAATAAAACACGAGCAAATCAAACCTGAAACGAAATCTCGTTGCCAACAATGAACTGAGCTATAAAACAACTCTTTTCTTGATATATTTAGCACAATAGTTTTCTCCCGCTCTCGCCCGCTTTAGCGTGGTGCCAAGTATGCGAATAAAAACGATTGCCCAACAGTAAGCTGTTCATAAATAATTTTCACACTAAAGTTCTATATTTGGGAACTTTTAATTATCTTTGTTATAGGATTGATAATTAAATGGAAAGAATATTTGCAAAAAGTACCTTAAGATCATATTGGTTACAGCATTCTAATTCTGAACAATACTTAAAGACTTGGTATGATACAGCAATGAATTCTACTTGGAAAACTCCTAATGACGTCAAGAAAACGTATGCAAATGCTAGTGTTCTAAAAAATAGTCGAATTGTATTTAATATTAAAGGAAATTCATACCGCTTAATAGTAAAATTCAATTTCGAAAAACAATGGGCTTTTATTCGTTTTATAGGAACTCACTCAGAATACGATAAAATAAACGTAAACACAATATAAATTAAAAGCTATGGATATTAAGCCAATAAAAACAGATTCAGATTACCAAGCTTCATTAAATCGGCTTGAAAAATTGTTTGAGGCAAAAATTGGTACTAAAGAAAGTGATGAAGCAGATATATTAGGTTTACTAATTGACGAATACGAGCAAAAAAACCATCCAATTGAAGCTCCTGACCCAATTGAAGCAATTAAAATAAGAATGGAAGAAATGCAACTCAAGCAAGTTGATTTAATTTCTGAAATAGGTGGAAAAAGTAGAGTTTCCGAAATTTTGAACAGAAAAAGAAAGTTGACAATTGATATGGTTCGTAACCTAGCAAATAAACTAAACCTTTCCGCAAGTCTTTTAATCAAAGATTATCAGTTAACTCAATAAATAACGATTTGTAAACACTACAAAAACTTGGGTTGGACGTTAAAGAACTCAAAAACTCCCGCTCGCGCCACGCTTTAGCGTGGTGCCAAGTATGCGCATGAAAACGAGAAAAGAGAAGTAAATGAGTAGACAGTATACTAATGAATTATTTGAATTTGTTAAGAGCATTACGCCAACAACGTGACGCCAGCGTAGGGAAAAAAATATAAAAATTGAAATAAAAATGTAACTAATTCGTTACCTTTGTAACATGAGGGTAATTGATATTACGGAAGAATGTCTTGAATTTGTAGACAAACAAAGCGAAAGGATTTCGCTCAAATTCTTTCAACTCATTGAAGTAATTGGAGAAGTGAAAGTTGTAAACTCAAACTTTTTAAAAAAGCTTCAGTCGACCCAATTTTATGAGTTGAGAATAAAAGCTGGAAATGAATATCGAATTGTAATTTTTGCAATTAACCATCTGAATTTTGCTGAATGCACAAAAGCTGTTTGCTTAGTTGGATTTCAGAAAAAAGGAACGAAAGATTATAAAAAAGCAATTAAACAAGCCGAAAAAATATTAGAGGAATATCTAAAAGAAAACTAATTATGGGAAAATCAATAAATGCAAACGAACTGATTGCAAAACGATACGGAAAAAAAGGAACAGAAGAACGTGAAAAATTCAGAGAAGATGCTTTTTCTTACTATTTTGGGGAAATCATAAAAAATCGTAGGAAGGAATTACATATGAGTCAAGAAAACTTGGCTGAAAAAGTGGGAAAAAAACGACCATATATTTCTCGAATTGAAAATGGAGAAGATATTCGTTTGTCGAATTTTTCCTTACTCGCAAATGCTTTAGGATTATCAATTGAATTAAAAACTGAATAAGTACGAAAGTACAACAAGAAGAACAGAGCTATAAAACAACTCTTTTCTTGATATATTTTGCGCAATAGTTTTCTCACACTCGCGCCACGCTTTAGCGTGGTGCCAAGTATTCGAAATAATATGAGAAAAGAGAAATAAATGAGTAGAAAATATACTAAGGAATTATTTGAATTTGTTAACGGCATTACGCCAGCTTATTCTAACCGCAACGAGCCATACACAAACACCTTAAGAACTCAAAAACGCTCCCTTTTTTTATAAAATCATTTCTGAGTAAGAAACAACAGTCGTATACCCTTTCGACCTAAAATAGGCCATCGCTTCTGCATTTCCTGTCGCTAAGAAGAAGTCACCACCCCAAGCGCCCAAACTCTTTATAGCACCCTTATAATCCGAAAACAAAGCGTCTTTCAGTGGTGGTTGTTGGATGAGTATCGAGATATAACGTTCATGAGTTTCAATCAACGCTTCAAACGTTTCTAAATCGGTACAGTTTAAGAGCTCAAGAGTCAAACTATTAAGTGTTGAAAAATCAAGTATTTGATGTGCAGTCAACGTTTTGTAGGCTGTAATACCGTCTCTGCTGTTTTGTTTTTGATTACGATGCACAAAAAATAAAGACTCTAAAAACGGGGGTGAAAACACTACAGGTTTGAGCGTTGGTTTTCCTTCCTCTAACTGGTACAAAATACCCGAATCGTGTTGTGCGCAAGCAATATCAAACCCACTTCCGCCAAAAGTCAGAGCTAGTAATTCAAAAGCATCCACTTGCGCCCATTGGGCTAAATTATTTATTAGAGTGGAGGAGGAGCCCAGTCCCCAATTTTCAGGAAATTCAAGGGTAGAAGTTAAAGCATAGCCTTTATGGGCTTCAAAAAGTGTAGGGTTTAACTGTTGTAAGGCTTCCAAAACTTGTACTAAGCGAACTGCAATAGCGGAAGTGTTTGGGGTAAAAATCTTTAAAGAAGCATCTATCATGAATTCAGCTTCAAACCAAACGGTTCCTACATTGGAAATACTTTTCCAAAAGAGTGTATTTTTTGTAGTAGACTCTACGGATAAGAATTGTCCAAACTTTGTGGGCAATGCCAACGCTAAGGCACCATCTAAGACCGCATATTCGGCGCTGATTAATAATTTACCATGACTATAAAATAATTGCATTAGGCTCTTAAATTTTCAATAGCGTCTACGACCGCACTGTGGGTCACGGTGTTGGTTTTGAAGTGCTCTATTAATTGTAATTTTTCTCTGTCGTTTGCTTCAAATTGATTTAAAATATTAAGCAAGTGCATTTTCATATGTCCTTGTTGGATGCCAGTTGTAGTGAGGGATTTTAAGGCGGCAAAATTCTGCGCCAATCCAGCCACAGCAACAATTTCCATTAATTCTTTGGCAGAAGGGTTTCCTAGTAATTCCAAAGCTGTTTTGACCATCGGATGTAAGCCTGTCAATCCGCCAACAGTTCCTAATGCCAGTGGTAATTCAATCCAAAACCTAAACATGCCATTTTCTACAGAGGCATGTGTTAAACTCGAATAACGCCCCGAACGTGCTGCATAGGCATGCACGCCCGCTTCCACCGCTCTAAAGTCATTCCCTGTCGCTAATACCACAGAATCCACGCCGTTCATTATGCCTTTGTTGTGTGTCACCGCTCTGTAAGGTTCTATTTCAGCAATCCGTACGGCTTGCAAAAAAGTAGCTGCAAATTCTTCTCCTGTATATGCATTCGTTGCAAGTGAATCTACGCTACAACTTACTTCTGCACGGACAATACAATCCGGCACATAATTAGAGAGTATACTCATTACCACCTGAATGTCGTCCGAACCGGTTTTAAACGTTGCTGCGATTTGTTCTAAACAAGAATTGATGAAATTCGCACCCATAGCATCCATCGTTTCAAACGTGACATGTAATTGGTAGTAGTCCGAAAGTTTAGACGTTTTATTAACTAGCTTGATATCTAAAATCCCGCCGCCGCGCGCCTTCATGTTTTTGGTGATGGATTTGGTTTGCTCGTAAAATTCTGGTTTTATGCTATTAAAAATAGATTCAAGTTCAGAAAATTCACCAGAATACATAAAATGCACCTGTCCTACTTTGGTGGTCGAAAGCACTTCTGCTTTAAATCCGCCGCGATCCATCCAAAATTTCGCCGCATTACTAGCCGCCGCAACCACCGAACTTTCTTCGATAGTCATTGGGATTACATGTATTTTGTTATTAATCAAAAAATTGGGTGCTATTCCAAATGGAAGATAAAAATTCGAAATGGTGTTCTCAGTAAACTCATCGTGTAGTTTTTGAAGTACAATATCCGTATTCCAGTAACGCTCCAAATCGGCTTTTGCCCGAGGATTGTTTTGAAAATGATTAGAAATTAACCAATCAATTTTTTCAGCTTTTGTAAATTTTGAAAATCCAGTAACGGAATTCTCCATGTGTATCTATTTTTGAATCACAAAGATACTATTCTCCCAATTATTATAGAGCTGCAATTCCCGTAATTGCATATTTATCTGTTAATATTGAAGGTTTTCTGCTAATTTTTTAGTAAACTTGACACTAAATTATTGATAAATTAGATTTAAAATGAAAACGCCTTTTATCTACCTATTTAGTTGTTTGTTTATTTTAACAACGACTTCACAAACAAACACTATTTCTCTTGATCAAATTTGGGATGGTACTTTCCGAACTCAAGGTCTGACGGCGTTGCATTCAATGAACAATGGACAGCAGTATTCTGTGCTGAATTATGATCGCTCATCCCGATCGACTACCATTGATTTATACGATTATAAAACCTTATCAAAAATAAAAACCATTGCAAGCTCTCAAACGATGGATGCAATTCCTTATTTCTCCGACTATACTTTTAGTACCGACGAACGCAAAGTGATCTTGGAAACAAATACAGAATCCATATTTCGATATTCTGTTTTAGGACATTATTATGTGTATGATACAACTTCTGAAACGCTAAATATGATTTCGGAACATAAAATTCAAGAACCCGCTTTTTCTCCTGATGGCACCAAAGTCGCCTATGGCCGAGACAATAATTTATTTATAAAAGACTTGATTTCTGGCGCTACCAAACAAATCACCTTTGATGGCGAGAAAAATAAAATTATTAATGGGATTACGGACTGGGTATATGAAGAAGAGTTTGCGTTTGTACGTGCTTTTGAGTGGAATGCGTCTAGTAACAAAATTGCCTTTATTCGTTTTGATGAAACTGAAGTTCCCGAATTTTCAATGGATGTGTATGGAACCGAACTCTATCAAACACAAGAAGTATTTAAATATCCCAAAGCAGGAGAAAAAAATGCAGAAGTATCCCTTCAGTTCTATGATTTAAGCGCTGATGAAATAACAACAACCTCTTTATCTAAGACTTACAACGATTTTTACATCCCTAGAATTAAATGGACAAAAGACCCCAATATTTTGTCTGCACAATACATCAACAGACATCAAAACGCTTTAGACCTTTGGCTGATTAACCCATCAACCAATCAAGCAGATTTAGTGCTGACCGACACTGACAAAGCCTATGTTGATGTGACGGATAATCTTACGTTTTTGGAAGATAATAGTTTTATTTGGACTAGCGAAAAAGATGGATTTAATCATATCTATCACTATACCAAAGAAGGGAAATTAAAAAACCAAATTACAAAAGGGGATTGGGAAGTGACCGCCTATTATGGTTTTAATGAATCTGCCAAAACAATTTATTACCAGTCGGTAGAAAATGGATCTATCAATCGAGATGTATATTCAATTCGATTAAATGGTAAAAACAAAAAACGATTGTCTTCAGCAGAAGGCACAAACGGAGCAGATTTTAGTGCGGATTTCACCTACTTCATCAAAACCTACTCGAGTGCAACCACCCCACCAAAATACACATTAAACGACTCCAAAACGGGCAGACTGGTAAAGAACATTAAAGATAATGCTGCACTTTTAGAAAAGTTATCAACTTACAACTATTCAAATAAAGAGTTTAGTACGATTAATGTCAACGGTAACGATTTGAATATGTGGATGCTAAAGCCAGCCGATTTTGATGCCACAAAAACCTACCCACTTTTAATGTTTCAATACTCAGGGCCAGGCTCTCAACAGGTTGCTAATGCTTGGAGCAGCTCTCGCGACTATTGGCACCAATACTTAGCCCAACAAGGTTATATTGTAGCTTGTGTAGATGGACGCGGTACTGGTTTCAAAGGGGCAGATTTTAAAAAAGTGACCTATTTAAATCTAGTCAAATACGAAACAGAAGATCAAATTCAAGCCGCAAAACAAATTTCTGATTTATCTTTTATTGATAAAAGTCGCATCGGAATTTGGGGTTGGAGTTATGGCGGTCATATGAGTACCAATTGTTTACTAAAAGGAAATGATGTTTTTAAAATGGCCATTGCGGTTGCGCCCGTGACAAGCTGGCGTTTTTATGATACCATCTATACCGAACGCTTTATGCGAACGCCGCAAGAAAATCCAAACGGCTATGACGACAACTCCCCATTTAATTATCCAGAGTTGTTAAAAGGCGATTATCTTTTAGTGCACGGTTCAGGTGATGACAATGTACATGTACAACATACTATGCGTATGGTAGAAGCTTTGATTCAAGCTGATAAACAATTTGACTGGGCCATTTACCCCGATAAAAACCATGGCATTTATGGCGGGAATACGACCATGCATTTATATACAAAAATGACTAATTTTCTGCACGAAAAATTGGGCGACAAACGAACGAATTTAAAATAACCAATAAATAATTTATTAACTAACACTAAATTTATGTCAACGACTACAACTGCAAATCAAAAAGAGCTTTTTGGACAACCAATAGGGCTTTATATATTGTTTTTAACAGAAATGTGGGAACGGTTTTCTTACTATGGAATGCGAGCACTACTTGTACTTTATATGACAACTTCAACACTTGGTGATGATGCACGAGGTGCAGGTTTAGGGTGGACTAGTAAAGAAGCGCTGGCTCTTTATGGTTGGTACACAATGTTAGTGTATGTAATGTCTATTCCAGGAGGGATGATTGCCGACAAATTGATTGGTCAAAAGAAAGCCGTATTATATGGAGCTATAGTACTGTGTCTTGGTCATGGCGTTTTAGTCTTAACAGATACATGGGCTTTTTACACAGGTCTTGGGCTTGTAATTTTAGGAGTTGGCCTATTGAAACCAAATATTTCAACGATGGTTGGAGGTTTGTATAAAGAAGGGGATATACGAAGAGATAAAGGGTTCAGTATATTTTATATAGGAATAAATTTAGGGTCACTTCTTGCAACCTTAATTATTGGATTGGTCGTAAAAAAATGGGGATGGCATGCTGGATTTGGCTTGGCAGGAATTGTAATGTTAATAGGACTGGTTAATTATATTTATGGACAAAAGTTCCTTACACATGTTGGTAATTTTGTTTCAGCTGAAGATGATCCTAATGAAATTTCTTATGGGAAATTATATGCTAAATTATTTCAATCACCTCTACAGTTAGGCTTTACAGTTATACTTTTAGTAGCCTCTGCCCTTGGATGGTATTTTTTAGAATGGGGTTATGGGTTACTCTTTCTGTTTTTAACAGCGATCACTTCGTTATTGATGATGATATATAAAGAACTTGATTCTCAAGTTTTTAAAGATCGTTTTTTAGTGCTTTTACTCTCTTTTATTATGGTGATTGTTTTCTGGGGTGCTTTTGAGCAAGCTGGCGGATTGATGAACTTATACACAGAATCAAATACAGATCGCATATTATTTGGTTGGGAAATTCCTACCGTAATGTTTCAAAGTCTAAATGCAGGATTTATAATCATATTTGCAACATTTGTGGCGAGTATTTGGGCTAAACGAAAACTAAAAAGCAAAGAAGCCAGTTCTTTATTTAAAATGGCTTTAGGTATAATTATTATGGGATTTGGATTTGTTTTCATGGTATTTGCTGCAATGGAATTTGAAAAGTCTGGAGCCTCTAGCATGATTTGGTTAGTGTTGGCATATTTATTCCATACCATTGGAGAACTGTGTATATCACCTGTCGCTTTATCATTCATTACTAAGTTAGCGCCCGTAAAATACGCCTCTTTATTGATGGGTGTTTACTTTGCAGCGACTGGATTAGGGAATAAAGTTGCTGGAATAGTTGGAGAATCTGCTAGTAATTTTGGTGAATACGCAATCTTTTTAGGGATTCTGGTATTAACAGTAATTATAGGGTTATTATTTATTTTAATATTAAAGCCCTTAAAACGTTTAACGCATGGTGTCGAAGACAGCGAAAGAATATTAGATGCTTCATAGCAGATTAATATATTAATACGTTACAAACCTCATAGATAATTTTCTGTGAGGTTTTTATTTTAGATCAATTTTTCATTTCAAATCACTTAGTAACAGTATTAAAATAAAATAAAAATCACCTAAAGTGCCAAACTGATTATTGAATTTAGTAAATTAACCAATTAACCAATTAACCAATTAACCAATTAACCAATTAACCAATTAACCAATTAACCAATTAACCAATTAACCAATTAACCAATTAACCAATTAACCAATTAACCAATTAACCAATTATGAGTATTGATATTAATGACATGTTCAAAGACAAAGTCTTGGGGCATCCCGCTGGACTTTTTGTATTATTTTTCACAGAGATGTGGGAACGTTTTTCTTACTATGGCATGCGCGCCTTGCTCGTTATGTTCTTCACTGCGTCACTCCTTGATGGTGGCTGGGGCTGGCCCCGAGAACATGCCTATGCAATTTTTGGAACGTATACCTCATTGGTCTATTTATCAACTCTCTTAGGTGGTTATTTTGCAGATAAAAAAATTGGCTATCGCTATGCCGTTGTCATTGGAGCATTACTGATGACTTTGGGTCACGGTGCCATGGCGATTGAAACCCCGTTTTTCATCTATTTAGGACTCACATTGTTAGTGTTTGGAAGTGGTTTTTTTAAACCAAATATGACGTCTATTATCTCTGAAATGTACAAAGGCAAGGACGAGAAAAAAGATGGAGCCTACACCATTTTCTATATGGGAGTCAATGCAGGTGCCTTTTTAGGGATTCTTCTTTGTGGCTACCTTGGCGAGCAAGTCGGCTGGCGTTGGGGTTTTGGATTAGCGGGAATTTTCATGTTGTTTGGATTGCTTCAATTTTGGTTTGCTCAAAATATATTTGGTGATATCGGAACAAAACCTGTGAAGGTTGATGCAGCCGCCATCGAAGTCAGTTCAGATGAACCAAAACTAAATCCGTTTACTTCACTTCAATTAAGTTTGATAGCTGTCGCTGGGATTTTGGGAATCTCGTGGATTTTTAATGATCCCATTTCTAAAATATCAGAAGGCGCCTATAATTTATTTGATTTTAATATGTTTGGAATGCAAGGTTCTAACCTGGCAATTCTATCCGCTTTAGGATTGTTTGTATTACTACTAGTGATCAGAATTCCTAAATACGATCGAATTACGCGCGACCGAATGCTGGCCGTCATGTTTTTTGCATTTATTACGATTTTCTTTTGGGCTATTTTTGAACAAGCACCAAGTTCGTTAACCATTTTTGCACGGGATTATACTCAACGTGTTCTAGAGGGTAATGCGGCTTTTATATTCAAAATAGTGAATACCCTAATGACCGTGATTCCTTTGGGAATTATCACATGGGTGTTATGGTTATTATTCAAAAAAACGTTTTCAAAATATGCGCTTTCAAATGTTTTTTTAGCCATTAGTTTTGTCATTATATGGGCTATTGCCATTTGGATGTTGTCGGTTGAATTCGGAAAAGAAATTGCCGAAGTGCCAGCGTCTTGGTTTGGCGTTTTAAACTCCTTATTTATCATCGCCTTTGCACCCTTATTTTCAAAATGGTGGGAAAGTAAATACAACCCAAATGCCAACATGAAATATGCGATAGGAATGGTCTTATTAGGAATTGGGATGGCGTGTGTGGCTATTGGGGCGTCGTCTATTGAGCCTGGCGCTAAGACGGCTTCTGTGAGTATGATTTGGTTAATATTGGTCTACTTCTTTCATACCATGGGCGAACTCTGTATTTCACCTGTAGCTTTATCATATGTGAGTAAATTAGTGCCCGGTCGAATGATTGCCATGATGTTTGGAATCTGGTATTTAGCGGTCGCTATTGGAATGAAGTTAGCAGGCGTGTTTGGAGAGGCATCGGAAGGGATTGCTCAATCTGAAGGCTTGAGTTATTTTTTCTGGATACTAACAGCTGTTGCGGTTGGACTCGGAGTATTGTCTGCTGTACTATATCCAGTAATTAAGAAATTAATGCATGGTGTTCGTTAATTTTGGTATTATATTTGTTATGTATTAAAAATAAATATAAACGAATGAAAAAATGTATCATAGTTGCGATTCTCTTTTTAGGAACGACAACACTTTTCGCACAAAAAATTAATTGGGTGAGCATGGATGATGCCCTTGCAATGCAACAAAATGCACCAAAAAAAATTCTTATAGATATGTACACCTCATGGTGTGGGCCTTGTAAAATGTTGGATCGAAACACCTTCACTAATAAAGATTTAATTGCGTTTGTAAATGAGCATTATTATGCGGTTAAATTTAATGCTGAAGGAAATGAAACGGTCAATTTTAAAGATCAACAATTTACGAATCCAAATTATAAGCCTGAGATGGCTAAACGACGAAATAGTTCACATCAATTTTCACGTTATTTAGGAGTCAATGCCTATCCAACCATGGTGTTTTTAGGGTTAGACGCAGAGCTTCTAGCCCCCATTCCGGGCTATCAAACAGCACAACAATTGGAATTGTATTTGAAGATATTTAAAGATGATACCTATAAAGCAATGAATAACCAAGAAGCATTTAATAACTACTACAAATCATTTGTTCCGACTTTTATGCCTTAACTAATAATTCACCCAAAAAGCTCCCTTTTCACTAGTTTGGTGGAACTGGATTTTTTTTGCTTCACATGTTAATTTCCAGCGCTCCTGATTGGTTCTATAATTGCTTCCATCCCAAATAATTAATTCAGGTTGAAGGCTATCAATCAAACGGTTTAAGTTAATTTTTGGCGATTGTCTCAAGAGTACCCATTTGGGTTTCACACTATTGATATTATATATACCTAGACTGTCCACCACTAAAAGTAATTTGTCGTCAATTTTATAAAGGTGTTGTAAGCTATCGGTTTTTTGTGTTTTAATAGCTGCTCCTATTTTATAATCGGTCACCATTCTTTCGTTGTGAATGCTATCTAAATCATGGTGAATTTCTAGATGTTGATTGGACTGAAATCCAAAAACACTATGTCTAGATTTATGAAACACAACAAACGAATTTTTAGTTGACAAGGCGGGAAGTTGTGTCGCTACAACTTGAAAACTCAATACACAAACTCCTAAAAACATCAAGTTTTTAAACGTTTTTTTATGATAAAATTGACCTAATAAAAATAGAATGAGATAGGATGCTACAAGTGCTGTCATATCAAATGAAATTTCATCTAACAAAAATGATTCTTTAGAAGCGATCCATTCAACAAACTGATTCATGAACTGAATAAGCCAGCCTAAAGTGTGTATTAAAAATTCCGGAGGTTTGTGAATCACAAGCAATACCAACACAATAACTCCTAAGCCAAGCACTATCATTAAGCATGGAATGATCACTAGGTTGGTTAAAAAAAATAAGCCTGGAAATTGATGAAAGTAATAGAGACTCAAAGGCAAGACGCCTAGTTGAGCAGCGATGGATATTTTTAGTAAGTCAAGAAACCAGTTAGGGATTGAATTTTTAAAAACCCACCACGAATCTAAAATAGGTTTTATGCTCACAATGGCGGCGACGGCGGCATAACTCAGCTGGAAGCCTACATCAAAACAAAATTGAGGACGAACGAGGAGTAATATAAATGCAGAAATCGCCAATGTATTTAAAGAATTTGAAGCGCGTTTTAAACCTTTAACAATGGCAAATAAACTAAACATGGTGACTGCTCTGACAACGGAAGGGGACAAGCCAGCGATGACCGCAAACGTCCATAATATAATGAGAATGATAAGTAAACGCACGATTTTTCCTTGCTTAAAATAGAGGAGTGGCTGTAGGATAAATTGAAGAATCAATAATAGTATTCCTATATGAAGTCCAGAAATAGCAAGTATATGTACAGCACCTGCTTTAGCATAGTCGGCATACACTTCAGATGATATGTCCTGACGTTGCCCTAAAAATAGAGCTTTAATAAAAGCTAATTCAATAGGTGATAACGGTTGTTGTTGCAATCGATTATTTAAATATTCGCGAATTTCCTCAGCGTAGCCTGCGATGGTTTTTGGCGATTTTCGAATCCTTAAAACAACGTCGTTATTGAGAAAAATTTGATTATAAATCCCCTCACGCTTTAAGTATTTTTTATAATTAAACTGATAAGGATTGAGTGGTTCATGAACTGTTTTAATTTTTGTTTTTACTAATACTCTTGTGTTTACTATGAGGTTGTCTATGGTAGATGTCTTACTTAAATTTATAAGAAGTGTTCCATTAACAGGACTTGAATCAATTTTTATAAGTTTCCCATAATAGCGTTGATTGTAGGTCGTTGGTTTTAAGCGTTTCTCTACTATAAACTCAAGCGCGTGCAAACTGTCATTTGAACTATTTAGATGTGAATAATGAAATTTAGAAAAAGTAGGCGACTGAATTTTAGAAGTAAAAACTCCGAGACACAGTGTGCAGAGGGCTACGAGTAAAGAAGGCCAGTACAGAGTTTTTCGATGCTTCTTACAATAGAAATGCACCACAAGCAACACAGAAAGCATTAATCCAATAGATACTAAAATCGTAGGAATAGAAATAGAGCTATAATCACTGATAGCGATACCAATAATAAGAAAGAAAGTGAGTTTTATGAGGGGATAACTGTAGGCTTTCATTCTATGAGAAACACTGAGCCATTGTGCAATGGGTCAGATAAAATTTAGATTAGGGGTGAGTCTTGAACCTCTAATTTAAGGAATTATAAATTAATTCTGCAACTTTTTGACTTGCACCAGCGCCTCCTAGTTTTGTTTCTAGTTCGTGATACGCCACAAATTGTGCTTCACGAACGGGGCCTTGTAAAATGGAAGACAGCTCTTTTATGAGCCGTTCCGAGTTGAATTCCCTTTGAATTAGTTCGGTAACGACTTCTTTGTTTAATATTAGATTTACTAGCGAAATAAATTTCAGATTCACTAATTGCCTTCCAATTTGATATGATATCCAACTTGTTTTATAACACACGACTTCGGGTACTTTAAACAAGGCGGTTTCTAAGGTAGCGGTCCCAGAAGTAACCATGGCGGCATGGGAGACACTTAACAAATCATAAGTACAGTTGGCTACAAAATGAACACTTTCATTTGCGATAAAAGAACTGTAATATACAGCGTCTTGACTTGGTGCTCCCGCGATTACAAATTGATAGTCTGGAAATGATTTCACGATGCTTAACATTATAGAAAGCATTTTTTTAATTTCTTGTTTGCGACTTCCTGGAAGCAATGCAATAATGGGTTTGTCGTTTAATTGATGAGTATTACGAAACGCAGCTTCATCCACAGGTTTTCGATCTGCAATAGCATCAATAAGGGGATGGCCAACAAATTCTACAGGCACGTTGTGTTTGTCCTCATAAAATTCTTTTTCAAAAGGAAGAATAACATACATTTTATCAACATCGCGTTTGATAGCCGAAATGCGATTTTCTTTCCATGCCCAAATTTGTGGAGAAATATAATAATGCGTTTTAAAACCTTCAATTTTCGCCCACTTAGCAATGCGCATATTGAAGCCTGGGTAGTCTATGAAAATTAGACAATCAGGCTGGAATTTTTTAATATCTGTTTTACAAAATGTTAGGTTTTTGGAGATGGTTCTTAGGTTCATAACCACTTCAAAAAACCCCATAAAGGCCAATTCTTTGTAATGCTTGACTAAAGTGCCGCCTACATTTTGCATTAAGTCGCCACCCCAAAATCTGAATTCTGCTTTAGAATCCGTTTTTTTGAGGGCTTTCATCAAGTTTGCAGCATGCAGATCTCCAGAGGCTTCTCCAGCAATAATGTAATACTTCATTTATAATTTAATTAGTAAGGTTGCCATAGCAATCAAAATAGTAGCAGCAAGCACACCCCCTGCGCGAGAATCTTGTTTTTTTCGAATAAAATAAAAGAAACACAGTAAATTTAAAATAGCTCCTAAACTTATGAGTTTACCCATAAAATCTTCAGATTGAGCAACTTCCAAAACTTTAAGAATGGTGTCGGAACGCCCCGATAATTTACCTAAAATCACCCCTGCTGTGCATAGCCCTATTATATTGGCCAAAAGGCCTGTAATAAATCCTTGTAAAAATTCTTTTTTAGTCATTGAAATCCCATTTATTTAATTCTTGAATATAGTGATGTGCGGTCAAATCATACTGCACAGGAACAATAGAAACATAGCCGTTTTCTAATGCCCATTCGTCAGTGTCCTCACCTTTGTCTAAATTATTAAATTCTCCAGTAAGCCAATAATAATCACGCCCTAATGGTGTTTGGCGTTTATCGAATTTCTCAATCCAATTGGCATTTGCTTGACGGCACACGCGGATGCCTTTTATCTCGTGTTCTAAAAGTTTTGGAAAATTTACATTTAGAATAATTCCTTTTTGTAAGCCTTGGTTTAAAACCTGTAAAGTGACCGTTTTAATAAACGCTTCAATTTGACTAAAATCGGCCTCCCATTTATAGTCTAAAAGCGAAAACCCAATGGCTGGAATTCCCTCCATACCCGCTTCTATGGCTGCACTCATAGTGCCAGAATAAATCACATTTACTGAAGAGTTTGAGCCATGATTAACTCCAGAAACACATAAATCTGGTTTGCGATCTAATAGTTCGTGTACTGCTAATTTCACACAATCTGCAGGAGTTCCTGAAGTACTGTATTCCGTTTGGGGGCCTTTGTCAATGCGTTCTCTTTTACAGTACAAGGTGTCATTAATTGTGATCGCATGTCCCATGGCACTTTGTGGGCTATCCGGCGCCACAACGATGACTTCTCCAATCGTATTCATAACTTTTATTAAAGTACGAATACCAGGGGCAGTGATGCCATCATCATTAGTAACCAAAATCAAAGGTCTTTTTGTCATTTATGATACGTTTAAGTTCCTACAAAAGTAAGTAATTTGTAGCTTATTTGATGATTTGAGACGCTTTAACAAAAAATTATTACCATTCCATATGGTTAGCATTAATTTTTCTTATACTTTAGGATATTATTTATGAGTATCAATAAACAGTACACCTCTATGAAACGAAATTTAAACCTTTTTCTAGTCTCAATTCTTATAGCTTTTGCGTCTTGTAGTTTTACGCCAAAATCATTTGATGACCCAGACAAAGACAAGCTTTTAATGCAATTGATCACTTATTTATTAGAAGAGGGTCATTTTGAACCTAAGGCTATTGATGACGATTTTTCTGTAGGTGTTTATAACAGTTTTTTAAATCAAGTAGATCCGTTTAAGAATTATTTTTACCAATCTGACATCGCTGAATTTGAACAATTTAAAACAGAAATAGATGATCAAATATTAAATCAAGACGTGCTTTTTTTTAATTTTGTTTATGAACGACTTTTAACGCGAATCGCCGATTCTAGAAAAGTTTATAGTCAAGTGTTAAATACTCCGTTTAATTACGATATAGAAGAAACGTTTGATACGGATTATGAGAACAAATCCTATCCGATTTCAAAATCTGAAATGAAAGACAACTGGCGTAAACAACTAAAATTTTCTACACTTTCTAATTATCATGACTTGGTAACTAATGCATCCGAAACGAAAGATGAAAAAGATAAGACTGGAAAAAAATCAAATAAAGAATTAGAAATTGAAGCAAGAGAAGCAACTCTAAAATCTTTGAATGAAACCGCTAGTTATATAGATGATCTTCGACGCGAAGACTGGCTATCAATGTACATAAATGCAATTGCAGAAGAATTTGATCCTCATACATTTTATTTTGCGCCTCAGGATAAAGATCGTTTCGACGCTCAAATGTCTGGTAAGTATGAAGGAATTGGAGCACGCCTTCAAAAACGTATGGATGAAATTAGTATTACAGAACTTATTTCTGGTGGTTCTGCTTGGCGTCAAAACAAGTTAGAAGTGGGTGATATTATTTTGAAAGTACGTCAAGAAGATGAAATTGAAGCCGTCAACGTTGTAGGTATGCGATTGGATGATGCTGTCAAACTAATTAAAGGGCCCAAAGGAACAAACGTCATACTAACGCTTAAAAAAGTTACGGGTACTATAGAAGATTTAAGCATTCCAAGAGATGAAATAGAACTAGAAGAAACTTATGCCAAATCATCTACTGTCAAAAAAGAGGGTGCTACATTTGGGGTTATTAATCTTCCAAAGTTTTATGTTGATTTTGAAGACTATAACAATCGAAATGCAGCAAGTGATGTTAAAAAAGAAATTGAGCGCCTGAGAGACGAAGGTATGCAAGGGTTGATCTTAGATTTAAGAAATAATGGCGGCGGTTCTCTGAAAACCGTTGTAGATATTGGAGGCTTGTTTATTGAAGAAGGACCTATTGTTCAGGTGCGCTCAACAGGAGAAGATAAAGAAGTGCTAAAAGATACAGATCGTTCGATTGTTTGGGATGGCCCTCTCGTAATCCTAGTGAATGAATTATCGGCATCAGCGTCCGAAATTTTAGCCGCCGCAATGCAAGATTATAAACGGGCTATTGTGATTGGCAGTAAACAAACCTACGGAAAAGGCACCGTTCAAAACATAGTAGATTTGAATCGAATGATTCGAAGTAATACTAATGGTGATATGGGGGCATTTAAATTTACAACTCAAAAATATTATCGTATAAATGGAGGCTCCACCCAGTTAGAAGGCGTTAAAAGTGACGTGGTTGTTCCAGACCGTTATAGTTATATAGACATCGGAGAAAAAGATCAAGAAAACCCACTCGCTTGGGACGAAATAGCGCCAGCAAATTATAAAGTATGGGAAAGTACGTTTGATTATGATACAACCATTCAAAACAGTAAAGATCGCATGAACAACAGTGCCGAAATTAAACTTATTGATGACAATGCACGCTGGGTGAAAGCTATGAGAGATCAATCTGAATACCAACTTAATTTTTCAGCATATACAGAAGATCTCGAACAGAAAGAGAAAGAAGCAAAACGCTTTGATGTATTATCAGAATATCAAACAGATTTAAGTTTTAACTCATTGCCTTACGAACTTCCTTTAATGGAACAAGACTCCGTATTGAAAATTAATAGAACGCGCTGGCATGAGAATTTAAGTAAAGATATCTACATAGAAGAAGCAATTAATGTGTTGAGTGATTTAAAGAGTTCATATAAGATCAACAAATTAGCACAGATAAAAGATTAACCGCGTATGCAAAAACAAGGATTAACCACACTGGCACTCCAAAAATTTAAGAAAAGTTTTTGGGGTGTTTTTAGTTTTTGGTTTATCATTTTTCTAGCATTCATTTCAATGTTTGCCTATGTATTAGCACCTGATAATTCTCAGTACGCAAATCAAATGCATTTGTCAATCCACTCGAAACCACCAGGTTTTGCAATAGACATGCTGATTATTCCAAACAATATATCATCGAATCAGAATTTTTTGAATCGTGTATTTTTTGGTAATTCTACGCCACCTTCTGAAATACCAATTACAAATTTTGAGATTGAATCGCATCAACTTAAATATACTGAATATGCTTCCGAAGGGCTTCAAGGCTTAGAGAAGGTCATTGAAATCCCTAAAAATTTAGACACTCTATTACGTCCTTTTATCTCTAAAAAAACGTTTTATTTTGGAACTGATAAATATGGAAGAGACCTTCTTAGCCGAATCTTAGTCGGTGCACGAATATCGTTTTCTATTGGATTTATAGCCGTTTTTATTTCTCTTCTAATTGGGGTTATACTCGGAAGTATTGCTGGCTATTTTGGAGGTAAATGGGATACATTAATCATGTGGATTATAAATGTGACATGGTCAATTCCTACCTTGCTTTTGGTGATTGCAATTACATTGGCCTTAGGGAAAGGGTTTTGGCAAGTATTTATTGCTGTAGGGCTTACCATGTGGGTCGAAGTAGCGCGGATCGTCAGAGGGCAAGTGATGAGTGTGAAAGAAATGCAATATGTCACGGCAGCGCGAGCTTTAGGGTATACAGATTTCCGAATTATTGCAAAACATATTTTACCAAATATTCTTGCACCAGTTATTGTAATTTCGGCGGCTAATTTTGCAGCGGCTATTCTGATTGAAAGTGGACTTAGTTTCTTAGGTATTGGTGCGCAACCCCCTATGTCTAGCTGGGGCGCAATGATCAAAGATCATTATAACTATATTATTTTAGGGAAACCCTATTTAGCACTCATTCCTGGATTGTGCATCATGAGTTTGGTGATGGCTTTTATGCTGATCGGAAATTCATTAAGAGATGCATTGGATGTGAAAGCTTAGGGGATTATCTCTGGCGGATAACTACACATAATTGAATTCACAAATGAATTAATCCGCTCGTCTTTATACTTGACACTTGTGGTTAGATTGCCACGTCCAATACCTTGCCAAATGAGTTCTTTTTGTTTAGCATCAATTAAATCTATATATAAAGTACCTTGTGTCGTATTTGAAATATTATACTGTGCTCCAAAAAATGGTCCTCGACCAAAACCCCAACCATAACCCCAGCCATAGCCAAAAGATCCAAAATTATTATTTTGGACATTGATTTGTTGTTTTTCTTTCGTAAAAAAGTTAACGAGCAAATCTGGGGTGTCCGATTTAGTGAAGCCTTTTTCTACGAGGACTGTTTCAATAGAACGTAAAATACGACGTTTGTCTAAATCGCTTATTTCTGCACGGTCCACTCCTTCTTTATGAAACCCAAAGGTTTTATAGGTTTTAAAAGGGGCTACTTTATCATAATCAGTAACGACACGTACCGAATGACACGAGCTTAGAACTAATACGGCAATTAAAAAAGATAGTACTTTAGTTTTCATAAGAATTGATTTTATAGATTTTCCAAAAGTGCTTCATCAACACTATTTGGCACTGTTACTTTAAGCAGCGGTTCAGCTGCCATCGCACGTTTGATGGCAAATTTGGCGCCTTCATTTCGTGCCCAATTACGTCTTGCGATGCCATTATTCACATCCCAAAACAACATGGATTTTAAACGTTTTTCTGCTTTCTTACTACCATCAATAACCATACCAAAGCCGCCATTGATGACTTCACCCCAGCCTACGCCACCGCCATTATGAATACTTACCCAAGTAGCACCTCGAAAACTGTCGCCAATCACATTTTGAATCGCCATATCCGCTGTGAATTGTGAGCCATCATAAATATTACTCGTTTCTCTGTAGGGAGAATCTGTACCAGACACATCATGATGGTCTCGTCCTAAAATCACTATACCAATTTCCTTATTTGCAATAGCTGTGTTAAATGCTTCTGCAATTTTCATGCGTCCTTCGGCATCCGCATATAAAATCCGTGCTTGCGACCCAACAACCAATTTATGAGCTTGCGCCCCTTTGATCCATTGGATATTGTCGGTCATTTGTTGCTGAATTTCTTGAGGGGCTTCTTTTTTTAAGGCTTCTAAAACGCGACACGCTATAGCATCCGTTTTTGCGAGTTCTTCTGGACTTCCCGAGGCACAAACCCATCGAAAGGGACCAAATCCATAATCAAAACACATGGGCCCCATAATATCCTGAACATAACTGGGATACTTGAAGTCAATTCCGTTTTCGGCCATTATATCTGCGCCAGCACGCGATGCTTCTAACAGAAATGCATTTCCATAGTCAAAGAAATAAGTGCCTTTATCAGTGTGTTTTTGAACAATAGCCGCATGACGCCTTAAGGATGTTTTCACTTTTTCTTTAAATAACTCAGGATCTGAACCCATAAGTGTGTTTGCTTCTTCGTAGCCCATTCCAGCGGGATAATAGCCACCAGCCCAAGGATTATGTAACGATGTTTGGTCACTTCCTAAATCGACATGAATAGTAGCGTCGTAAAATCCTTCCCACACATCAACCACATTTCCCAAATATGCAAGAGACACAACGTCTTTATTAGCTTTCGCTTTGAGAACGCGTTGGACAAGCGTTTCTAAATCTGTAAACACTTCATCGACCCACCCTTGAGAATGGCGCGTATAAAGTGCTTTTTCATTGACTTCTGCGCAAACCGTAATACAACCAGCTATATTGCCTGCCTTTGGTTGTGCGCCACTCATGCCTCCTAAGCCTGCTGTTAAAAAAATATTTCCTAGAGGCGGTTTTTTTATTTTTCTAAAAGCATTGAGTACAGTAATGGTAGTACCATGAACAATGCCTTGTGGACCAATATACATATAACTTCCAGCCGTCATTTGCCCGTATTGAGAAACGCCTAATGCATTAAATTTTTCCCAGTCATCTGGCTTTGAGTAATTAGGAATCATCATCCCATTAGTGACTACTACTCTTGGTGCTTCTGAGTGCGATGGAAATAATCCCATCGGATGTCCAGAATATATCACTAAGGTTTGTGTGTCGGTCATTTGTGATAAATACTGCATTGTAAGCCGGTATTGCGCCCAATTTGAAAACACGCTTCCATTACCTCCATACGTAATCAGCTCGTGTGGGTGTTGTGCAATCGCATCATCCAAATTATTTTGAATCATTAACATGATAGACGCAGCTTGTTTACTTTTTGCTGGATACGCATCAATTGGTCGTGCTACTATTTTGTGCGTAGGACGGAAGCGATACATATAAATTCGGCCATAAGTATCCAATTCGATTTTGAATTCTTTAATAAGAATTTGGTGGTGTTTTTTGTCAAAATAGCGCAACGCATTTTTAAGTGCTAATTTTGTGTCTTCGGGACTTAAAATCGATTTTCTTTTAGGCGCGTGATTATAACTATCATCATAGGGACGTATGGGAGGTAGGGTCGTTGGAATACCTTCCTTAATTTCATTTTTGAATGTAATATCTGTTGCGCTCACTTTGTTGATTTTTGTGTGTTTGTACGGGAGTTGTAGCCGTACGGACAATGTTTACATCCGCTCTCACAACAATAGCCGCGTTTGAGATGGTATTGTTCTGTAAAACAACGATAGCCCTGTTGTGTTAGGTAATAATCACCTTCTTCTAGGGGAATGTGTTTTTTCATAGTTAACAAATATAATATAAATTTTAGATACATTACTTCTTAAAGTCTCTAGCTTTATTGTCAGTATCCTGAACATAATTGTGAAAGTATTTAGTATTTTTACGTTTTATAATTTACATGAATGCTCTCTATTAAACCCTTAGATAATATATGTATAAACCCTCAGCTATCTCTAAAGCCTGATTATTTGATACACCCAACAGTATCGGGAAATAAATACAGAAAGTTAAAATATAATTTAGAAAAAGTACAGTTAGAAAATCACAAAGGAATTCTTACGTTTGGTGGCGCATTTTCAAATCATATTGCTGCTACAGCGGCAGCTGGTCAAGCATTAAATATTCCTACGGTTGGAATTATTAGGGGAGAAGAATTAGCCTCTAAAATTGAATTGAACTCAACACTTCGCTATGCGAAATCTTGTGGGATGCATTTAGAGTTTGTAGCGCGTTCGGTTTATAAACAAAAAACAGATCCAGATTATTTAAAGAAACTTTTAGAAACTTTTAAAGGGTTTTATGTTGTTCCAGAAGGAGGGACAAATACACTCGCTATTAAAGGCTGTGAAGAAATTTTAACTCAAAAAGATCATGCTTTTGATATCATTTGTTGTGCCGTTGGTACTGGCGGTACTATTGCGGGTCTAATCAACGCTAGTTTGCCTACACAAAAAATTATTGGATTTCCAGCGCTTAAAGGCGGTTTTTTAAACGAAGATATTTGTAAATTTGCAACACAGTCTAATTGGGAACTCTGGGACGCTTACCATTTTGGAGGTTATGCCAAAGTGAATTCTAAATTAATAACATTTATGAATCACTTTAAAGCTACCTATAAGATCCCTCTAGATCCTGTGTATACAGCAAAAATGATGTATGGGATATTTGATGCGATTCAAACCGAAAAAATCCCAAAAAATGCTAAAGTTTTAGCGATTCATACAGGAGGATTACAGGGTGTTGAAGGAATGAATATTAGGTTAAAACAAAAACAATTAGAAACAATAATTTAGAGGTTAATTATCCTTAGCTTAAACTCGATGTCCAAGGAAAACGATCATATGGATGTACCATGTGACCGATAAAAAACAATAAATATAAACACATGAAACATCCATAACTAAAGTTTCGATACCCAAGGGAATGATTAACTGGATGAACCATATGACTGATAAAAAACAATACATATAAACACATGAAACAT
>Ga0209119_1000528_pt1 | contig 38904 bp, 39 predicted proteins | sample COG_03_FD_184747 | JGI IMG/M metagenome (GOLD analysis project Ga0209119, IMG submission 184747) | Pelagic Microbial community sample from North Sea - COGITO 998_met_03 (SPAdes) (version 2) | ecosystem: Environmental > Aquatic > Marine > Neritic zone/Coastal water | place: Helgoland, sampling...
CGTCCGGCGCTTAAACAAATTTCTATGGAAAGACTGCGAGGGCCCTTTAAGGCTTTTTCCTTTCCAGGAGACTTTAGGTAGGGCCCTAGTTAACTGCCTGGGAATATTTGCTTGAGCAAAGCAATTTTCGTAAGCATGGCGTGCAGCCTCGCCGAGCTCCTTGCTACGATCCAGATTCCTAACCAGAATAGAGTGCAGATTTTTCAGTTCACGTTCTCGGATTCGGAGACTGCAGTGCTCCCATTCGACAAGGGAAGAGGGGATCCAGTTGTCAGAAAGTATCACTGGTGCGACGCCCATTCGCATGGACTCAAAAATACGCATGCTCGACAATCCCTTGCCTCTCGGGCATAGGCTAAAGTGGCTCGCGCACATGATGTCTGCGTATCTGCTTTGAGCTTCGGACGACTTCTCAAAGTCATGATCAAAATGACGGTAACTGGTTTCGATTTTCAGAAATATGTCCGGGTTTTTTCGATACAGCCTTGATATCTTGTTGCGAAGAATGTGCGATCGGGTTCCGATAAACGAAGCGATATATTTTTTCTCCGATGCTGTTGGTGGACGGTTAGCCAAGGCAATATTTGGGAAGGCATTGTCGTGAAAAGGGTAAAACCACCCTTCAATATAGCCCGAGGGGACTCCGTCACGCCGTCCACTGGTGTAAAGACCGGGCCAAAGTTCAACGGGTTCATCGCATTCAGAGATGACGATACATTTTGTTGGATATTTTGCAAAAATTTCGTGTTCAAACGTGTCAGGCGTAAAGTTTCCCTGATCCTGGAGCCCGAGTAGGATGACATAATCCGCCTCTCTGGGATCTTCCACGATTAAAGTGTAGTTTCCACCATGCTGCGTGCAGACCCGATTGTAGAAGGCGACCTCGGATCGACCTTTCTCAAATAGCGAGAGGAAGTGGAGTTTAATCGGAAGGACGGGCGGAATCTCCATCGAATTAACTAAAGGAGTAAAGATGATAGAATGATAATCTGGCCAAGTATATGCGATTCCCCGTTCACGATTGTGTCTACATGCTATCTCTTATCGTGCAAACCCAAAAAAAGCCCGTCTAGCTTAGAGAAAAATATCTCTGAAGCTAGACGGGCTTGATTGATATCAATTTCGGATTTTAGGCTTAATTTAAAGAAGTTCTTTAACCGCCTCCCGTTCCTCAGAAAGTTCTTCGACCGAGGCAGAAAATTTCTCTCGGCTGAACTCGTTGAGTTCGACGTCTTTGACGATGTCGACCTTCTGGCCGTCGGAGCGGCAGGGGAAGGAGATGATGAGGCCTTCGGGGGTGCCGTAGCTGCCGTCGGAGCAGAGGCACATGCTGAAGGTGTCGCCGGCAGGTGTTGGTGTGGTCAGCTTGCGCACGGAATCGACTATGCCGTTGGCGGCCGATGCGGCGGAGGAAGCGCCGCGTGCTTTGATGATAGCGGCGCCGCGCTTTTGCACGTCGGGGATGAAGGTGTCTTTGAGCCAGGCTTCGTCGCCGATGACGTCGGCAGCGGACTGGCCGCCGATCTTGGCGGAGTAGAAGTCGGGATACTGGGTGGCGGAGTGGTTGCCCCAGATCGTCATGTTGGTGACTTCGGTCACATCGACGCCGGCCTTTTGGGCAAGTTGTGTCTTGGCGCGGTTTTCGTCGAGCATGGTCATGGCGAAGAAACGGTCGCTGGGTATGCCCTCGGCGTTGTTCATCGCGATGAGGCAGTTGGTGTTGCAGGGGTTGCCGACCACGAGCACGCGGACATCGGCGGCCGCGTTGGCGGCGATGGCCTTGCCCTGGCCGGTGAAGACCTTGCCATTGATGCCGAGGAGGTCGGCGCGTTCCATGCCGTCCTTACGGGGCACAGAGCCGACGAGGAGCGCCCAGTTGACGTCCTTGAAGCCTTCGTCCATATCGGTCGTGGCGACGACGTCCTTGAGTAAAGGGAAGGCGCAGTCGTCGAGCTCCATGACGACGCCTTTGAGCGCGTCGAGGGCGGGTGGGATTTCGATCAGGTTCAGAGCGACCGGCTGGTCGGGTCCGAACATGGCACCGGATGCGATGCGGAAGAGGAGGGCGTAGCCGATGTTGCCAGCTGCGCCGGTGACGGCGACTCGGATGGGTGTTGTGCTCATGATTTTGTTGCGTGGTTGTAGTGTTAAAACGTTGAGTGGTTGGGAGGCCTAGTAAAGTGGCAAGTCCTCGGAAGGGACTGGCAGAAGTTCTCCTTATTGATGGGTTAAGTAAAAAGCGGCGCGAGGTCGGCGTGGCCTTTGCGGAGCATGGCTTCGGTGGTTTCCCAGTCGATGCAGCCGTCGGTGATGGAGACGCCGTATTTGAGGTCTTCGATGGGCTGGGGGAAGGACTGGTTGCCGAAGTGGAGGTTACTTTCGACCATTGCGCCGATGACGCTGGGATCAATCAGACTCTGGCGTACGATTTCTGCGAAGACTTCCGGCTGGCGACCGGGGTCTTTGGAGCTATTGGCGTGGCTGCAGTCCGTCATGATGGCGGGGACCAGGCCGGCCTTTGTCAGTTTTTCGCGGGCTTGGGCGACATCGTCGGCCCCGTAGTTGGGGCCGTGGGAACCGCCGCGCAGCACAACGTGGCAGTGGGGGTTGCCTTTGGTCGTGAGGGCGTTGGCGCGGCCCTCATTGTCGATGCCGAGAAAAGTCTGTGGTTGGCTGGCGGCTTTGATCGCGTTGATGGCCACGTCGAGGCCACCGTCGGTGCCGTTTTTGAAGCCGAGCGGCATGGAGAGGCCAGAGGCCATTTGTCGGTGCGTCTGGCTCTCGGTAGTGCGGGCGCCGATCGCGGACCAAGAGATGAGGTCGGCGATGTATTGCGGGGTGATCGGGTCGAGTAGCTCCGTTGCGGTTGGCAGGCCGAGTTCAATGATGTCGAGCAGGAAGCGGCGGGCGATGCGCAGCCCCTCAGGGATATCGCTGGTGCCGTCGAGTTTGGGATCCATAATCAGTCCCTTCCAGCCCACCGTGGTACGGGGCTTTTCAAAATACACGCGCATGACGATAAGCATGCGGTCGTCCAGTTCCTTGGCGAGGGTGGCCAGTTTCTCGGCATATTCGCGGCCGGCCTTGAGGTCGTGGATCGAGCAGGGGCCGATCACGACAAGTAGGCGGCGATCGTCGCCGAAGATGATCTTGTTGATCGCATCGCGGCTTTCGGCCACAAATTTGTCGGCAGCTTCCGTCTTTTCAATCTCGGCGCAAAGCGCGAGCGGGGAGGGGAGCAGCGTTTTAGAGGTGATGTTAATATCGGTGACTTTTTTCACGGGCGGGATGTGTAGAGTAGCATCGTGATTGGAACAAGCTAAATGCGAGATGCGGGATGACTGATGCGGGATGAGTGATGAATGATGACTGATGAATGATGACTGATGAGTGATGATGAGTGATTTGGAATACGTAGTGCGCTGCTTCAGCAAGCACTCTCGCATCGGGATTGCTTTGAATACTGTTTGAATCTTTCGATGGGTTGTTTATGACTGTGGGGGATGGATGCTTCCAAAAGTTTTTATGAATATACGCCGGCAGCGCATTTCCTCGTTTCAGATGAGGATGCGGCGGATTTTTTGCAGAGCCAGTTCACGAATGATCTGCGGCCTTTCGAGGCGGGGCGCTCTACCTATGGGCTGTGGCTGGATGTCAAGGGCAAGGTGATTGCCGACAGTGTGGTGCTCTGCGAAGGAGACGAGCGTTTCCGCGTGCTCAGCGAGCGCTGTGCGGGTGAGCGTATCATTGCCCATCTGCAGCGGCATATCATCGCCGACGACGTTGAGATCGAGCACTGCGCATCCGGCTACGCCTTCGAGGTGTCCGACGCGGGTTTGCAAGCCGCAGGCTGGCAGCCTCCTCGGCCGCAGAATTACGTCCGGATCGACGGTGGGCTTCTTTTTTCAGGGCGAAACGGCTTGTATCATATGCAATTTGATTCCGCTGCGTCACGAGGTGTCGTCCGGGATCGGCTGGTCGCAGCAGGCTTGACGGCGTTGTCCGAAGGCGAACGCGGCCTCTGCCGGATCGCCGCAGGTATTCCCCAAGTGCCTGAGGAGATCGGTGCGTCCGATTTGCCGGGCGAAGGTGAATTGGAGCACGAGGCAATTTCGTTTACCAAAGGTTGCTACCTCGGGCAGGAGGTCGTTGCGCGGATGCACAATGTAGGCCGGCCGCAGCGTCGACTTTTTATCGTGCAAGGCGAAGGCAGAGTTCCGCGGCCGCCAATGGCACTCTACGATAGTCATGCGAAGCAAGTCGGCGATTTGCGCAGCGCGTATCCGCGAGCCGAAGGATGGCTGGGGGTGGCCATTTTAAAAACCCGTTTTGCTGATGCCGGATCAGAACTGCACAGTGGTGCTTTTTTAATGAACGTAATGAACCCATTTTCAGTAGGACTTAGAAATGACTGAGGGCCAGGATTGTGAGATTGCGAAGGTTGCCCGCATTTTTATCAATTTGGGAGCGCCTGAAACGCAGGCCCGGGTGATGGCTGCGCAGCTCTTGAAGCGGGCAGGACAGATCGCCGAGGAACGCGGGATTTCAAAAGTCGAAGCGTCAGAGACCCTACTGAAACAGGTGATTGAGGCGCGGCAGGGTGCTTAAAATCGCTCTGATACAGGACCTGAGCCTCGTCCTCTGCTGAAACCCTGAAAAAATAAGGCTTTAGAGCAGATTTCCGTTGACGGTATTCATCCCGACTTTTCTTATTTGCGACGGTCATTAGACCAAATAACCTCAACAACATAATTATACTATATGAATAAAGCAGAACTCGTTGCAGAAGTACAAAAATCACTCGGTGCAGACACCTCCAAAGCAGCCGCTGAACGCGCGATCGAAGCCGTCATCGAAGGCATTAAAAAGGGCGTGAAAAAGGACAAGAATGTTCAACTCATCGGTTTCGGGACTTTCTCTGTAACCAAGCGTGCAGCTCGTGATGGCATCAATCCACAAACTGGCGCCAAGATTAGGATCAAGGCTTCCAAAGCTGTGAAATTCAAAGCCGGCGCTGGCCTCAAAGCGGTTCTTTAAGCGATTACCCCTTCGTTTTAAGTTCAAATTTCAAACCCGCAGCCTAGGCTGCGGGTTTTTTTGAATTCATTGGGTCGGGCTATCGGAGCTAGGGCGCCCCGCTTCCGAGAATAGCTGTAGCGCCCAAGAAAAATTCCCGCCTTTGCGGTTGCCAGCCACCTCAAAGCTATCCTTATTGAGACGCTTTTGAGAATCACTCTTCATTAGGAACTAGATTATGGGCAAAAGCTTATTTGAAAAAGTATGGGATGCGCACGCAGTTCGCCAATTGGCGAACGGGCAGACGCAGTTGTTAATCGGTACGCACCTTATTCACGAGGTCACGAGTCCGCAGGCCTTTGGTATGCTGCGTGACAAGGGGCTCAAGGTGCAATTCCCGCACCGCACCTTCGCGACGGTCGACCATATTGTACCGACCAACGAGACGGTGGAGCCCTACAGTGATCCGCTCGCGCAAGGCATGATCGAGGAACTCCGCAAGAATTGTGCGGAGAACGACATTACTTTTTTCGATACCCATACGGGTCATCAGGGCATCGTCCACGTGGTGGGGCCTGAGCAGGGCATCACTCAACCGGGCACGACGATCGCCTGTGGCGATTCCCATACCGCCACGCACGGTGCTTTTGGCGCAGTCGCTTTTGGAATCGGCACCAGTCAGGTGCGCGACGTACTGGCCACGCAAACCATCGCACTCAATGAACTAAAGGTGCGCCGCATCAATGTGAATGGGACGCTGGCACCGGGCGTTTATGCGAAGGATGTGATTTTGCACATCATCCGTCTGCTCGGCACGCAAGGCGGCACCGGCTTTGCCTACGAGTATGCTGGCACGACTTTCGACAACTTCACGATGGAAGAGCGCATGACCGTCTGCAACATGTCGATCGAAGGCGGCGCCCGTGTCGGCTATGTTAATCCGGACGAAAAGACATTCGAATATCTTAAGGGCCGCCCCTACGCGCCGAAGGGCACGGATTGGGATGCGGCGGTCGAGCGCTGGAAATCTTTCGCCTCGGATTCCGATTGCAGCTACGACGACGTCGTAGAAATCGACGCGGCTTCGATCCAGCCCACTGTGACGTGGGGGATCACCCCGGGACAGGGCGTCGGGATCGAGGAAAACATTCCGAGCATCGAAAACGCGCCGACCCAGTCCGAACGCGATTCCGTGGCCGAAGCCTTGGAATACATGCAGTTCGAAGGCGGCAGCCCAATCAAGGGCAAGAAGATCGACATCGCTTTCCTTGGTTCTTGCACCAACGGCCGCCTTTCTGACTTCCAGGAAGTCGCCAAGTACATCGAAGGCCGCAAAGTTGCTCCCGGCGTGCAAGCCATCGCCGTGCCCGGTTCGCAGGTTGTGGCCAAAATCGCTGAAGAGCTAGGTCTGGATAAAATATTCAAAGAAGCCGGCTTCGAATGGCGCGCAGCCGGGTGCTCTATGTGCCTGGCCATGAACCCTGATAAATTGATCGGCGACCAGCTCTGTGCTAGTTCATCAAACCGTAACTTCAAGGGTCGCCAAGGCTCCCCGACCGGTCGCACTATGCTTATGAGCCCGCTCATGGTCGCCGCAGCCGCCGTAACAGGGGAGGTTGCCGACGCCCGAGAGGTCTTCGGTTTCGCCCCTGTCGGCGCTTAGTTCTCAATTATCATTCATTAGCAATCAGTCATTTAAAAATGCCATCCACACCTATTAAACAAGTCACCGGAAAGGGCGTTTTCGTGCCCGGCGACGATATCGATACCGACCGCATCATCCCCGCACGCTTCATGAAGTGCATCACCTTCGACGGACTGGGCGAGTATCTCTTCTACGACGTGCGTAAGACCGAGTCGGGCGAGGATAAAAAACACAACCTCAACGATCACCGCTTCGCTGAGGCCTCGATCATCGTCAGCGGTAACAACTTCGGCTGCGGTAGCTCCCGCGAGCACGCCCCCCAGTCGATCCTCCGTGCTGGCTACAACGCGGTGATCGCCGGCAGTTTTGCGGAGATTTTCTTCGGTAATTCGACCAATCTCGGGGTCGTCTGCGTGATCGCGAGCGACACCGACCGTGAGATCATCACCAAGGCCATCGACACGAATCCAGAGATCGAGATCACGATCGACGTGGAGGATCACAAAATCTGGTTTGGCGATCAATCCGTACCCTGCGAAATCAAGCCCGGAGCACGCGACAGTTTGCTGAGCGGCAATTATGATCCGCTCGATGAGCTGCTCGTTGGCACGGACGCAGTGTCCCGCACGGCGGCTGCCCTCCCTTATATGCAGGCGTGATACCAGAAACGTATTGTTATTTTGCTGCGGCTCATCGCGACATTCCAGGATTAAGAGACACACCTATTCATTGTATGGCTCAAAACGAGGAACTTCGGATTCGTTTCACTGACAAAAGGCGCAACGTGGTTGCGCCTTTTCTATGCCCGATTCCTTTGATTATGTTGGAATCCCACTTCAAGCGCTTGTATCTTACCTGACTGATTTCTCAAAAGAGCAATTTTAACATTTCACTTATGGATATCTTCACACATGCCGGAATTTTTATTTACCCACTCGGCCTCTGCTCCTTTCTCGCGGTCTTCATTACCATCGAGCGGCTGATAGCGCTCCGCCCGTCGTGCATCGTTCCGGGCTCCGTCGTGGAGGCTTTTGTCGCTGGCCGAGTGGCTGACGTCCCGGCGGATACGGGATCAGTCGCGGGACGAATTATAGCCTTCTATCAGTCCCAACAGGTGGACAGCAATTCGCTTAAAGCCTATGCCCGGCTGGAAGTGAGCCGGATGGAGCGGGGCGTTTTTCTACTCGAAGTGGTCATCGGTGCGGCACCACTCCTCGGTCTGCTGGGCACAGTGACAGGGCTGACGCAGGTTTTCAGCGGCTTTTCCGCCGAGACAGGCCTGCCCGATCCGGGCACTTTTATCACCGGGATCGCACTGGCGCTCAACACGACGATTCTTGGGCTGGCAATCGCCATACCCGCGCTCGCCGCCCACGCTTATTTGCTGCGCCGCGTCGAGTCCCAGGCCGCCCGCATTGCCCTTGGGGTTCAGGCGCTTGTCCATTCGAGGGATGGCTAGACATGGATCTCACTTCCGATTTAATCCGCTGTCGCCGACGGCAGCCCACAATCAACATCGTACCTCTGGTCGATGTCCTGACTGTGTTGCTTTTTTTCTTTCTCGTCACTATGCAATTCAAACAAGTCAGTACCCTGAACATCACGGTGCCCAGGATTGAAACCGCTGGTGAAAACGAGATTCAAGAGCAAATCGTAGTCGCGCTCAGTCCCGAAGGAGAGATTTACTTAAACGACCGACCCGTAGTGAAGGCCGAACTCGAAGCCGCCATGAAACTGGCCGGTGAACTGACCCCTGACATGCCCGTGCTGCTTATCGCGGACGAAGAAGTCCCCCTCAAATACGTCACTGAAGTGATGGACGTCTGCCGCAGCCAGAAACTGAACAAAATCCGCCTGCAATCGCGGTAGGGATACGTCGAACGCTAAAGCAGCCGATTCTTGGTCTACTGTTCTGGGCTGCCTTAGCTGCTGCTTCTACACGCTCTTCCCCACGCGGAACCGCCCCGGTCCCGCGAAAAAAAGTGCGACAAAGACGATCAACAGCTCCAGCGGCCAGCCGGCTTCTTTGGCGAAGTCGCCGATGCCGCTCACAGCATCCCATTTCGTACTAAACGCAACCGCCATCGTGCCCGCCAGAGCGGCGCAGGCGATGCGGTGGTAGGCACCGAGGATCAAGAGCAGTCCGCCGCCGAATTCAGCGAGCGCCGCCGCGAGACCAAAGGTGATGGATACGATCCCTTCCGGCAAGAAGGGGAGGCCGTATTGCGCGAGCCCTTCCCAGCGATCCACGCCACCAACGAGTTTCGGATAGCCGTGGAGGAGGAACATGCCGCCGATGCCGACGCGCAAGATGAGAAGTCCGAGATCGGTGGAATAGCTGGAGAGTTTCATGTTGCTAATAGTAGACGTTTTCTAGAAAAAGCAAGCGTAGTGGCGGTTTCAGCCGCCATATTACGAAGCATCCGCCCATTCGCGCGGTGGGATACGGCGACTGAAGTCGCCACTAGGTAGAACGCACTCAAATCGGTCGCCGAATACGGTGCCTGTATTTCTTGGCCAGCGCTTCGTTGTGCTCCGCTCCACCGTCGGCGTTTTGGCTGACGTAGGTCGGGGGCGTCACGCCCATGGTGATGAGTTGCTCGATGATCTCCATGGCGAGGAGGTTGAGCAAGAACGCGCCACTCATCGTCGAGGTCGGGCCGACCTTGTAGGCAAACCCGGGCGCGTCGATGGCCGCATCGCCAGGCACGCCGCCGTTGTCCAAAACGTAGTCGCCCAATTCGTAAAGCTTCTTGCCGGAGACGTGGCGCGAAGTGGTGGCCTTCGACATCTCAAGCGAGGTCAGCACGACCACATCGAGACCGGCTGCCTTCGCCTCCAGCGCGACTTCGATCGGGCTGGCGTTGCGCCCGGAATTGGAAATGACGAGCACGACATCGCCGGGCTGGACTGCGTATTGGTAGGCGTAGCGTTGGAAGAGGCGGGCGCCGTAGCCCACGATCTGCTCCGGCCAGCCGTCGGCTGGGTCGTGGATACTGCTGACCGGCACGAGCCCGCCCGCACGCCGCTCAATCTCGGCTGCGAGGATATGCGAATGCCCGGAGCCAAACGTGTGGAGCACGCCGTCCGCCGCCAAGCTCTGCGCGATGCGTTTGCCAGCGACTTGCAGCGTGGTTTTGTTGCGCTCGTAAACGCTGGCTTGGAGCGCCAGTGCGCTATCGTAGAATTTTTGGGCGAGGGACATGTTGAGGAGCATCACTGCTCAGCCGTGAAGGGACAAGTCCGCATTACGATTATTACTTGTCTGGAACATCTGGAATTGAAAACATAAACATTGGAACGCCTGCATTGTTCTCCATTTTTTTCAGAACGATGTTTCCGTTCTTCCCATCTACCAGATCCCTTAACTCAAGTTCCCAAAGTTCTAAAGTGTATTTTTGTGGCTGGCGGCTGGAATGGCTGTAGATGATTTCCCGGATCAAGACTTCCGTGTCATTGGTTTTTTTATAAAGCCTCAGTTTGGACGGGAGAACACTTTCATTATCCTCTTCACTGGAGATGAAATCGACTCGATAGTCTCTGAAAACTGGCGTTTTTAAATTGAAGATATTACTTTTATCAAAGTGATACCGGGGTGTGAGGGCCAGAAGGTCGAGTAGATGTGTTGCTGCTTCGTCCCCAGTGAGTTCATGGACACGCGTCTCCTCGTCCAATCGCTCGATAGTGTGAATACGACCATCCTTGTGGATGACGTCCACGCCGAATCGTCCAGACTCGTCTTGAATAGTCGCCCGAATGAGGTCTTGTCCCCTCTTGTAAGCGGTCAAGTCTAGTCTTCCATCTTCAGTGATCATTTCTGCACGCACGACGATGGTTTCCTCGATGCGCATTTGCGCTAGGCAACTCAAGGCCAGTATGAGGTAAATTAGCTTATAGATGAGTAATTTCACACAGACAGGGGACTAAGACCAGTCGCATAAAAAAGCCGCCAGCAGTAGCTGACGGCTTGAAAGTTAGAGATTAGAATTGAATTAAGCAACCCTTCGGCGGATCGCTACATAAATGAATCCAAGAAGGCCTGCGACGAGTGCAAAGGTTCCGGGCTCGGGCACTATAGTGAAAGTAGCCTCATAGTTGGCAGTGCCATTATTTGCGTAGATAATAGAATCAGCATTGATCCCATTGGTCGTGATTTGAGTGAAAACTTCCAACGTATAATCCCCTGCGCTGAGGCCGCTCAAGAGATTGGAAGTGTAGTAGGCAGTGCTGTTGCCACCAGCTACATCGCTTCCCCACTGCTGGTCGCCACCAACACCACCAACGCTGTCAATTTGAAAGGTATAACCGAAACCCGTGAAAGACCCGCTTTCTGATACTTGCCAAATTCGGTATTGGAGGCTGGCGCTAGTGACATCCGAACCATCGTTCTTGAAAGTTTTCGTTTGTCCGCCGAGCTGGAGATTGTCAGTGCTGGCATCAAATGAACCAAGGGAACTACCTTGGAAATCTGGATTTAAGGACACCGCACCCACGTCGTAGTAGGTGTCAGATGCAGTCCGAACAATAATAAAACTATCAAAAAGACCCGCTCCAGCATGGAGGGATGCAGTTGCGACAGCTAGAAGTAAGGGGCAGATTATTTTTTTCATGTTTAATAAGGGTATATTTGAAAATGATATTTCAATATTCACACATTTTTGTTTTTTGGAAAACTTTCTAAATTCAACAGTACAATAAGCCCGTTAAATGGCTAATTCACTCTATTGGAGGGGCTTGTGGTGTCTCGGGTCGGCGAACTAGCCGCCTCGCCGGTTCGACTCCCTCGTTCCGTCACGCCGCTTTTCTTTTCAGGGCAGGATCTGTCTTCACGAGTTACGCCGCGACAGGTGTCCTGACTCCGAAAAGAGGCAGTCAAGCATTGGATTGCGATTCCAGGCTAGGCGCTGCCTGGCGGCTGCACTTCGGCAGGCTCAGGCCGGGAAAGCCGCGCCCCTACGCCCTGCCTACCGCTGTAACAGCTTGAGGAACTCGTCGTTGTTCTTGGTCTGCTGAAAGCGGTCGATCATGGCTTCGGCGGCGTCTTCGATCTTTTGGCCGGCGAGGGCGCGGCGGAGGAATTGGGCGCCTTCAAGGTATTTGCCGGAGAGGAGGAGCTCTTCCTTACGGGTGCCGGAGGCGTTGAGATTGATCGCGGGCCATAGGCGGAGCTCGGCGGCCTTGCGGTCGAGCACCATCTCCATGTTGCCGGTGCCTTTGAATTCTTGGAAAATCAGCTCGTCCATCTTGCTGCCGGTCTCGATGAGGGCGGTGGCGATGATGGTGAGGCTGCCGCCTTCTTCGCAGTTACGCGCGGCGGAGAAGAGTTGGCGGGGCTTTTCGAGGGCGCGCACGTCGAGGCCGCCGGTCATGGTGCGGCCGCCTTTGCCGGATGCGGCGTTATAGGCGCGGGCGAGGCGGGTGATGGAGTCGAGGAGGAAGACCACGTCCTTGCCCGCTTCGACCAGGCGCTTGGCGCGTTCGATGGCCAGATCGGCGAGGCGGAGGTGGTTGGAGAGTTCTTCGTCGTTGGAGGAGGCGTAGATCTCAGCGTTGACGCTGCGCTTAAAATCGGTCACTTCCTCGGGCCGTTCGTCGACGAGGAGGACGATGCAGTGGCACTCGGGGTGGTTTTCGATCACGCCGTGGGCGATATCGTGGAGGAGGGTGGTCTTGCCCGTGCGAGGCGGAGCCACGATGAGTCCGCGGGTGCCTTTACCGATGGGGCAGAAGAGGTCCATGATCCGGGTGGTCACGCGGCCGTCTTTCGCCTCGAGGCGAATCTGCTCGTCCGGGGCGATGGAGACCATTTGTTGGAAAGTATAGCGGCCTTTGCGTTCTTCGAGCAGGGCGCCGTCCACCTTTTCAATGAAGCGGACTTTCGGGTTGGGAAACTTCGCGTTGTGCTGGGCTTTACCTTCGATGAAACTGCCCTTTTTGAGCTTGAAGCGCTTGATCAACTCGCGCGGGACGAACGGGTCGTCGGGCTTGGTTTTCCCGTTACGGGAAGGGTCGATCAGCTGCCCTGTGTTGTTCTCGAGGATCTCGAGAATCCCGGAAACGGCAATTTCGTTGTCGTGGGCTGGCTCCTGGTTTGATTGGGGCGCGTTTTCGTGCGCTGCCTCTTTTTTTTGTTTAGCAGCGGGCGTTTCCGTGGATGAATTTTCTTGGCTCATGTGTCTGCGCGTGGATGCGTCAATAGGTGCTACGAAAGGAATTGACCGTAATGTAAGGGCCACATGCGGCAGGGTAGGGATCCGCCGCAATCGATTAGGCGTTTCAGCGGAGAGACCGACAGCCGGTCGGGATCGATACGAACCTAGAGTGCATAGCAACCATGGTGCGTACGCCGATACGCGATCCTTTTAAATTAGTTCGGATTATTTCTTAGTGTCAATGACTATAATCCGACTAGATTTTTGGCAGGTGCCATTTTAATCGAGGGGTCAGGCGGCCATCTAAAGGAAGCCGCATACGCAGGTCCGCTCCTTTAGGTGCGGGACGCGTTCCGGCAACTGTTGCGGTTTGCGTCCGCCTGTGGATTGAATGGCACCTATTTTTGACAGTTTGGTCTGCTCTATCAAACTAGGCACGATTTACATGCATAATGAAAGCGAGGAAGCCTAAGTGTCCTGCCGAATCGACAGCGGCCCTGCTACGATTAAATGTCCGCGAAGTAGCGAATCATCGCTTCGCGACGGTATGTGAAAATGCGCTCTAATTGATTCTTCACATAGACTGCACGGGCAATCTCGCCGAATAGCCCGAAGGGCATGACGTAGTTCACGCGGTCGATGAAACGGACGCCGTCTTCGACCTCGGTAATCTCGTGGTAATGATACCAGAATTTATAGGGGCCGATGCGCTGTTCATCGACGAATGAGTGGCGCTCGCGGATATGCTTTAATTCGCTCAGCCATGTTTGCTTGCCCAGAAAGGGTATGCCGATGCGGTATTCGATCAATTGGCCGTTGAACATTTCCTCAGGCAGGGAACTGACGATCTCGAAGGCCATGTTGTCAGGCGTTATTTGATCCAGATTGCGAGGCGAGCGAATGAAGTTCCACGCTGTTTCCAAGTCGGTGGGTATGGTTTGCGCGCGGTAGAGCTCATGTATTTTAGCCATAAAATAGTTGATCGTAGATTGGAGCGATACCTTACTTCCAATTTTGCTGTAAGTTTGCCTTATTCAAAGCGTTCACTCAACTTACCCACTATGGAAAAGCTACGCATCATTTTACAGCATACTTTACGCGACGAAGACAATCGCCTGTTGATGGCCTCTTCGCCGATCTTTATTATGCATTTGCTGGCCTTGGGGACCTTTTTCACCGGCTTTAGTTGGGTTGCCGTAGCTGCGCTGATCTTAACATATGTAGTGCGTGTTTTCGCGCTCACAGCTGGATTCCACCGCTATTTCTCGCATCGCGCATTCAAAACGAGTCGTGCGTTTCAATTTGTGCTCGCGTGGGTAGGCACCTCTTCGGCGCAGTTGGGACCCATGTGGTGGGCAGCTAATCACCGTCACCATCATCAACACTCGGACAAAGAGGAGGACATACACTCACCGGTGGTTAAAGATGCCTTCTGGGCGCACATCGGGTGGGTGCTCTGCCGCGCCTATGGATCGATCCAGCATGATCGGATCAAGGACCTGACCAAATACCCCGAGTTGCGCTTCATCGACCGTTTCCACGTCCTCCCAGTGCTTTCTTTGATCGTGCTGCTCTATGCTCTGGGTGCGGGCTTGAATGCCTACTTCCCGGGGCTGGGCACGAGCGGCCTGCAACTCGTTATGTGGGGCTTTTTTCTGAGCACTGTATTGGTCTACCACGTCACGTTCTGCGTAAACTCGGTCACGCACATAGTGGGCTCGAAGCGCTTTGCGAATGACGACGAGAGCCGCAACAGCTGGTGGGTCGCACTACTGACTTTCGGCGAGGGCTGGCACAATAATCACCACCGCTGGCCGCTCTCCGCTCGCCAGGGTATGTATTGGTGGGAGTTGGATCTTTCCTACTGGGGGCTGCGTGTCCTCGAAAAAATGGGCTTGGTTTGGGACCTCAAAACATATCCGGATAAAATCTATGAAGAGGCAGAGTCAGCCCAAGTCCGGCCATGAGGCGTGGGTATATTGTGGTCTTCGAATTCACGCAATGTCGAGTCGTTCATCGCCCGAGGCAGCTCATCCACCTGGTGCGGGCATGCCCCCAACTTGCGGATGATAGCCATTTAGAATGACAACAATACCCTACTTCTGGATCAGTTTTTTTTGTCTCGGCTTTTGTGTCGCGACATTCGCCTATCTGATCGCACGTAAGGCTAGGTTGATGGCGATCGTCGATACTCTTTGGACGGGAGGCCTTGGTTTGAGTGCGTTCATTTATCACAGCTTGTCGGGCCTAGAGTCGATCCGTTCTTGGGCCGTATTGCTGGTGGTTTTGTTTTGGTCATTCCGTCTCAGCTATCATCTGTTTAAAGATCGTGTTTTTGTGGGGCACGAGGATCCGCGCTACAAGTCGCTGGCCGAGCACTGGGGGCGCCGAGCATCGATCAATTTCTATTTTCTTTTTCTGGCTCAGATCGTCTTCATAGCGCTTTTCCTGATTCCGGTGATCACTGCGATGCAGAACCCAGTGCCTCATTGGTCTTGGATGGATACCTTGGCTGTCGGCATTGCTGTTCTCGCTTTGGTGGGAGAGGCAATTGCCGATCGCCAACTGGCGGTGTTTCGCGCTAACCCTGGAAACCAAGGGCAGGTCTGCCAGTACGGTTTCTGGCGCTACTCCCGCCACCCAAACTACTTTTTCGAATGGTTGTATTGGTTCGCTTACGTGGCTTTTGCCTTGGGGGTCCCGTCGGCCTGGGTCGGCCCGATTGCCATGTATCTATTTCTTCGTTTCCTCACAGGGGTGCCCTACGCCGAGCGCTCGTCGCTGAAAAGTCGGGGGGACGCCTACCGCCAATATCAATCGACTACGAACGCTTTCTTTCCATGGATTCCACGAAAAAAGTCAGCTTGACCAAGGAGAATACATCGACGATTCGGCTCCGCCCGGTAGAGCGTATCTTCGCGTGGATGCTGCGCGGGCTTCGTCATGGCAGCCTCCAGATTACCTTTCCCAGTGGAGCACACAAAGTCGTCGGCGACTTCAGTTATCCCCCGGTAAAGCTAAATATTCAAAACGCGCGTTTCTTCAAGAAGGTCGTCTCGGGCGGGAGTATCGGCTTCGGAGAAGCCTACGTGGATGGTGATTGGGACACTTCGGATCTTTCAGCGCTCTTGCTTCTGTTGGCAAAGAACCAAAAGGATCTCGGGCGCGTGCGCCGTGGTTTTTCTCTGCTGACTCAGCAAATGAACCGACTCTATCATCGTGCCCGCCGCAATACTTTGGAGAAAAGCAAGGAGAACATCCAAGCGCACTATGACTTAAGCAACGACTTTTACCGGACCTTTCTCGACCCGACGATGACCTATTCCAGTGCATTGTTTCGAGAGCCAGCGGAGAGCCTCGAGCAGGCGCAGCTTAACAAAATAGACCGCATATTAGATCTAGCCGGCGTGGGTGAGGGCGATCACGTTCTTGAGATCGGTTCAGGCTGGGGGGCGCTGGCGCTGCGTGCCGCACAGCGTGGCAGCCGCGTCAAAACCATCACACTGTCGGAAGAGCAGTTTGCATATGCGCGGGATCTTTTCGATCGCGAGGGCGTTAGTGACCGCGTCGATATTGCACTGGAGGATTACCGAATCCAGACGGGGCAGTATGATGCAGTGTTGTCCTGCGAAATGATCGAAGCAGTGGGGCGTGAATACCTCGACAGCTATTTCCAGATTGTCAGCCGGTCGCTCAAGCCCGGAGCCCGCGCGGTCATTCAGGCGATTACTATACCAGATGAGCGCTACGAAAGTTACAGCTCCGGTTGCGATTGGATACAGAAGCATATTTTCCCCGGAGGGCATTTGCCTTCGCCCGGCGCGATTCATCGACACTTGGCCAACGCTGGGGATGCGAGCGTCCTGGTCATGCACCGCTTCGGACATAGCTATGCGCAGACACTCCGCCGTTGGGCGGATGCTTTCAATGCTGCCGAAGCGAGAGTCGATTCGCTGGGCTTTGACGCGAGCTTCCGTCGTAAGTGGAACTACTATCTCAGCTACTGCGAGGCTGGTTTCGAGGCCGACTTGATCGACGTGCAACACGTGGTGATCGAAAAACCGTAGTGCGGGGCACCAAGGGCGTATTTTGGACTAATCAAGCATATCGTAGTGGCGGCTTCAGCTTGCTAAGTGTGCCTTCTTCGCACTTTATTCCGTGGATGATGCCCGATCAAATTTCCGGACAATTGCAGGCGGCGCTGGTTGCGCTGGTGCCGACGGGTTGCGCAGCTGTAGCGATGCCAGTCGGCGAAAGCGATGCCTTGCCCCGGCTTTCGGCCGAGGAGGATGCGCTGACGGCATTGTGGGCGCCACACCGCCGGAACGAGTTCGCCGCCGGGCGTGCGTGCGCGCGTCGGGCGCTCGGAGGGGTCGGCGCAGAGCACGCTTGCCTGCCGGCGGACGAAGACGGCGTGCCGGTTTGGCCGGTGGGCTACCTCGGTTCGATCTCGCACAGTCGCGGTCTGGCTATGGCAGTCGCCGTATCCGCAGGCTTGTATTCACTGGTCGGCTTGGACGTAGAAAAAACGAATCGCTTAGGCGAGGGTGCGATGTCTCGAATCGTGCATCCGCTCGAAGCAGCTTTAGCTGGGAGTGATCAAGTGCGGACTTCGATCCTCTTCAGTTTGAAGGAGGCCTTTTACAAAGCGCAATTTCCGCGCTGGCGCACGACGGGTAACTTTCAAGATCTAGCGCTGGAGGTCGATATGGATGCCGGCACTGCCCAGATACTGGAAATGGACGCGCGCTTCGCGGCAGAGCTTAGGCAGTTGCGTTTCGCGTTTCGATGCGTCGATGACTACGTGGTCAGCCTTTGCTGGCGCTAGTTTAGAGCCGTGCGAGCAAGCACCCGAAGGGGGTTTCGCAGCACATAAATACCAAGATCAAAGCGAAGCGGTATTACGCCTCGTCGCGTAGCCAGGGGCGGCTATTGACCTGGCGTATCTCGCCGCGCGAGAGTTCAAGCCAGAGCTCAAGAGCTTGGTTACGCGACACGCCACTCATGAAACGAGGCACATCGTCGGGTTCGTCGAGATTTTCGAAGGTTACGACACCGCTCGGATAAACAGAGAGCGACCAGCCGCTTGAGTCATCTACGAGGGATACATCCGGGTATTCCGCCTCGTGCGCGTCGACTGTGTCGAGACTGTCGAGCAGCTCGCGCATTTTTTCAGCAGTGGGGTTGAGCTCTGAAATGCCGTCGGCGTCGGTCGTGTGGTAAAGTTCCATGAACTGTGTCCGTGCGCAAATTATAGGTCGATGTAGAGCACTTTGGAATGACGCCCGTTTTTCAAGTAGTCCTGTTTTCGCTCGGCGGGTAGGTCTTCCACCGTGCCTTCCGTAAAGGCGCAGACTTTGGAGAAAAACTTACTGGCTTGGGTCGTCATCGCGATAACCCGATTCGAGCCGCGCTCTTTGGCCTCGGCACAGGCGAACTCAACCATCTTCCGACCCACGCCTTTATTTTGATAGAAGGGGAGGACATAGACGCTGCCGACCTCGATCATTTCGCCGCCGTCGTAGCTCTTAAGATTGACGCAGCCGACGATGCTCCCGTCGATTTCGTAAACTAGGTAGTCGCTGATCGCGGCTTCGATGGATTCCTGCGAGCGCTCCCTAAGGCTCTCTGTGCGCACGCCGTTGCGTGTGATGTTGTAGATTGAGTGAGCATCGGCTTGAATCGCGCGCCGGATCGATTGGTAGTCGTTGCTGTAGACCATTGTGCCGATGCCAACCTTGTCGAAGATCTCGTTGAGGAGGGCGCCGAAGAAACGTCCGTCGAGGATGTGCGCCCGCGGGGTGCCGGCATTGATCGCCTTGACTGCGTGCTTCACCTTGCTCCGTAGCCGCTCAGGGATCTTTTCGGGGGAGGTGGCCAATAAGGTTTCAAGATCGCCGACGGGTAGATTAGTCAAGGGCTGGTCGTCGATCTTAAGCCCATCTTGCGTGGTCATGTAGATGAGCTTCGAGGCGTTCAGCTTCGAGGCCAGTTCGGCAGCGAGCAAGTCTGAGTTAATCCGTAGCGTGGTGCCTTCCCGGCTGAAAGCGATCGGCGTGACCAAAGGGATGGTGTCGGCGGCGAGCAATTTATCAAAGAGCACTTCATCAAGCTTATCGACGGCGCCGCTGCTCAGCTGGTCTTCCCCTTTAACGATACCGACCTCTTTACTCCGCACGCCGTTACACATGGCGCAGCGCAGGCCATTCCGTGTGAGGCCTTGCATCACTTCGAGGCTAACCACTGCGGCGGCTTCTGTGGCTAGCTTGAGGGTGGCGGCATCCGTCTTGAGCTCGCCGTGCGGATCAGTGATGGCGACCTGTTTGGTCTCGGCCAGTAATTTGAGTTGGTGGCCGATGCCATGGACGAGCACCACTTTTATATTCAGGGAGCGGAGCACTGCGATATCGAGGAGCACGTTTTGGAAGTTCTCGTGCGCGACGAGGCTACCGTCCAATGCGAGTACGAAGACATGATCCCGAAACATGGGCACATATTTCAGAATGCCACGCAGGTCAGTGGGCTTAATGTTATGTTCGTTGTTCTCGTCGTTGTTCATTTAGATGGCATCAACTGTGCGATTCCTCTGCGAGCTTGCAAGGCACATGTTTTGGAATGAAGCTCTAGAAATGGTCTTGTTGGACATTGAGTTTTTCAAAGAAGGTTGGGTGATACTGGAAAACACCGGGCGGTGCATTCGGCAGCTAAAACTGCCGATCCCAGTGGAGCTCAGGATCGGCTGCTTCAGCTGCCGCCGGTTATTGTCTATATGAAAAGCGATCCTTTTGAAAAGCTGCCGGATGCCTTTATCGAACCGCTCGAGAGTTTCCTCGCTTGGTTGGAGTTGGAGCGTGGGCTCTCGAAAAATACACTGCTGGCCTACACCCGTGACTTGGCGCAGTGCGTGGAATTTCTCGCTAAGGAGGGTGTTGACGATTGGTCAATGGTCGAGTCGGCGCACTTGTCGGCGTGGACGGCGAGCTTAAGCCGTGCGGACTTTGCCCGCAGTAGCCAGGCGCGCAAGCTCTCGGCGCTGCGGATGCTAGCCAAGCATCTGGTGCGCGAAAACGTGCGAAAAGATGACGTTACCGAACTGCTCGGCGCACCCAAGCTATTGCGTAAATTACCCGATGTTCTGACCAGAGCTGAAGTGGAGCGTCTACTCGATGCGCCTTCGGTGAATACGCCCTTTGGTCTCCGCGATCGCGCGATTCTCGAGCTCTTTTACAGTAGTGGGCTTCGCGTGTCCGAGCTGTGTGGCATTCTTCTACAGAGTATGCATCTCGACGAGGGCTATGTGCGTGTCTTTGGCAAAGGCTCGAAGGAGCGAGTTTGCCCGATGGGAGCGGCCGCCGTGAAAGCTGTGCAAGATTATATCGCCGGGGGGCGTCCGCATTTTGTTAAAGCCCGAACCGGAAGTGAACTTTTCCTTAGTCAGCAGGGCAGGGCGATCTCGCGCAAAATGGTCTGGGTAATGATTAAAGAACACGCTCGCCGCGCGGGGATTCAGAAGACGATCAAGCCCCACTTGCTCCGTCACTCCTTCGCTACCCATCTGCTCGAGGGCGGAGCGGATCTGCGTGCGATCCAGGAAATGCTCGGCCATGCCGACATCTCGACCACTCAGATCTACACCTCTGTGCAGTCGCAACGTCTAGCTGATGAGCATGCGCTCTATCATCCGCGGGGGAGGAAGTAGACTGCCCGTGGAATGCCCTTTGGGTGCTTGTCATGCCCCTGTGCTTTCTGGCCTGAGCACAAAAAAGCCCCGGCGCGAACCGAGGCTTTTCTATAAAAGACTGTATCTGGCTTAGGCCTTCGTGACCATACCCGCCTTGATCGCCTTAACGGAGACCCACATGCGCTTCACTTCGCCGCTGGGTAGCTTGACGCGAATGCGTTGAACATTCGGGCGGAATTTCCGACGTGTGTTCTTAACAAGGGACGTGCCGATACCACCGCTTTTCTTGGTGAGACCTTTACGGATGATACGGCCGCCTTTCATGGGGCGTTTACCTGTGATTGCGCAAATTCGTGACATAGAGGTTCCTTCGTTGAAAAATTGAAAGGCTGGAAAGTAGGGGTGAAAGAGCACCTAGCAAGTGTTTTTTCGAGAAATTTTCAGCTGCAAAAATACCTTCCACGCTGGTTTCGACATTCTTTGCCTACGCGCGCAGCCCCCATAAAACCTGAAAACGCTGCCCCATGTTGGCGGGATGAATCAATTCCATCAGGGTCTGGCGTTCTGGGCTGAACACGCCTGCGCTACCCGAAACGATGGCCTCGGCGGCGCGTTGAGCGCGCTGCACAAGGAAAGATTCCTGGCTTTCCAGGGTCACGGATTGCAGTTTGGCAGCCTGCATTTGCTCCATCAAGGGAGTCCAGCAAACATCGCAGGTGATATCGCAAGCCCCGGGTGTTTCCAGTAAGTCGTTGCCTTGCACGTGGCTTTTATAGGTGCGCGCAGTGCCGGAGGGGTGGTCTTGGAGGAGCGATGTCCATGTGCGCCCATAGTCGAAGAGGAGGAGGAGCCCCTTCCAATCCTGTGCCAACAGCGCGGCGAGCGCGGCTTCGGCCTCCAGCGGCAGGTCGAGCGCGTAACCGTCTTCGATCTGCGCGGGCAGGCGATCGGCCACCGCCGCGACTTGGGGGGTGAGTGATTCGAGCAAGGTTTCGGTCAGCTGACCGCTCTCATCGAGTCCAACTCCCCGTTCACGCCAAACACCGTCGCGGAATATCAGCCGGTGGAAGGGCAGGGCGTCGAGCCACTCGTTGGCAAAGATTACAACGGAGCCTTCCACGTGGACCGCTTCTCCTTGGCGGATCACCTGCTCCGCCGTGAAGGGATGGCTCGGCAGATGGCTGAGCAGAGAGGTGTCCGGCTCAGCCGCGATCTCGACAAAGCGGTGCGTCCCGGCTTCGCTATCGAGCAGATCCACCGCCGCAGTGGTGGCGAGCTTAGCAAAGACGCGTCCGAGGCTTTCCGCCGTGTAAAAGTCGTGCCGCGCGCTCCGGCCGACACGCTCGGCGGCTTGCGTGTAATAACCGCAGCCCTTGGAGTAGAGCGCTTTCTCTATAAAGTCGCGGTAGCTGATCGGCTCATTTCTGCAATCATCGCGAATCAGCTGGGTTAATGGGTTTGGCGCATCGGACATAGCTACTAACTTGCGCTCCTCTGGCAGGGAAACAAGAAAAGTCTTTCCTCTTCTGATTCCTGCCTTCTGACTTCTTGATTAATATGATATTGGCGATTGAAAGTTCTTGCGACGAGTCCGCCTTGGCCTGCTTCGACCCGGATTCGGGGATGGCGGGTGAGTGGGTGCACAGTCAGGTTGAACTGCATAAGGAATACGGTGGGGTCGTCCCTGACCTCGCCAGTCGCGAGCATCTCAAGAATTTTTTCCCGCTGCTCAAGGCCGCTGGACTTTCTGCCGAGCGCGGTGCGATTTCCCAAATCGCGGTCACGAACGGCCCCGGTCTGGCGGGCTGCCTTGCGCTGGGTATTGCTTTTGCCCGTAGTCTGGGTTTGGCCTGGGGCGTACCTGTCGTCGGCGTGAACCACCTGCGGGGGCATGCCTATTCGCCGTTTATCGCCTTACACGAGGACTCGCCCGAGCGATACCCCGAGGCCTTCGAGGCGCTGCTGCCGCACCTCGGGCTGATTGTCTCTGGGGGCAATACCATCCTTTTCGAGATCGGCACGGATCAGCGGCTCACTATCCTCGCGGAGACGGTGGATGATGCGGCGGGCGAAGCACTGGACAAAGGCGCCAAACTACTTGGCCTGCCCTATCCCGGTGGGCCCCAGGTCGAGCGACTCGCCGCTCAGGGCGATCCTAAAATCTACGAATTCCCCAAGGCTATCGCGCCGCGCAACGAGCGCCGCTTCAGTTTTTCCGGGCTCAAGACCAGTCTGCGCTATCGTCTCGAAAAAATGAGCGATGCCGAACTGGAGCCCGCCATGCCCGATATCTGCGCCGGCTATCAACGGGCGGTGATCGACCAACTCGTTGGCAAGACCAGGCACCTCATACAGGCGGGCGATTACCGTAGCCTTGGTCTCTCCGGGGGGGTGTCGAATAATCAAGCCTTGCGCGCCGCGATGGTGCGTTTGGCCGCCAAATACTGTATGTCCTGCCATATCGCGCAAGCCCAGCATACAGGTGACAACGCTGCCATGATCGCATTTGCCGCTTATGCTGACCCCGCGGGGCTGGCCGCTGCCGACTTCAGTATTGAGCCCTCGCTGCGTTTGGCGGTGCGTTGATTGTGGAGCCTGTCCGTCGGAGGCCGGGGACGCTTTTTGAAACACGTCATTGCCAGATTGAGTGCGCGGAGTCTAGCTTAGTGCTCATGTCCTTCACATATGCTATCTTTGGAGCGGGCTCGAGCGCGCAGGCTGCTCGTTCCCTCGCCTTGGCGAAGGGCATCGACGTTGTTTTGATCGACGAAGCCGGGGAGGGGGACCGGACTACTTTTGGGGCCGATGATGTGTCGGATTTTGACTCTTTCATCTTCAGCCCTGGCTTTGCTGCAGAGCATCCCTGGCGAGCTCTAGCCGAGGCTTCAGGCCTGACCTGTCTTAGTGAAATCGCGTTTGCTGCGCGCTATTGGAAGGGGCGCATGATTGGCATAACAGGCACCAATGGTAAGAGCACCCTGACCGCGCTTTTGGATCAAGCATTACGAAGAGCAGGACAGAGCAGTGTAGCAACTGGGAATATCGGCTACCCTTTCTCAGAGGCGGTGCTCTCGGCTTCGAATCATGAGGAGGCTTATGCGGTGATCGAGGTCAGCTCGTTTCAGGCCGAGTTGTCCGAAGATTTGGGCTTAGACGCTTTGCTCTGGACTAATTTTGCAGAGGATCATCTGGACCGTTACTTAACCATGGCGCGCTACTATGAAGCTAAGGCGCGCTTGTTTAAATGCTTAAAGAAAGACGGCATCTGCGTAGTCGGTCCGGAAGTGGCACACTGGATAAAGAGTGTGCCTAATGACTTCGATGCCTATACTATAGCGCGTAAAGACTCCGTTCGGGTCTTGGGACTTTCGTCAGATTCCGTTTTTCGATCTTATCCATATTCAGAAAATTTCTCATTGGCGCTAGAGTTCTGGTCTTTCCTGGATCTACCGTCGGCTCCCCTGATTGAGGCAGCCAATGCTTTTTCACTTGCGCCGCACCGTCTCGCGCTGACGGCTGAGTTCGCGGGCGTGCGTTTTTGGGACGATTCGAAGGCAACTAATTTTCACGCCACGCTAGCCGCGCTGGAATCTGTGGAACGCCCGATCGTTTGGATCGGCGGCGGTCGGGCGAAAGGTGGTAATGTCGAAGCTTTTGCTCAGAAAGTCGCGGGGCATCTTGCGGTGGCGGTACTCTATGGCGAGGTCGGCGGCCGTCTCGCTCAGGCGCTTGAGGACTCGCTTGATTCGATCCATGTTTATACCTACTTTGAGGATGCGGTTCGCGCGGCCGCGCGATTGGCGGCCGCGATCCCGCATTCCAACGTGTTACTCAGCCCTGGTTTCTCCAGTTTCGATCAATTCAAGTCCTACGAAGAGCGCGGAAAAAGCTTCACAGACACGGTTTTAAGTTTGAAGAGCGCCGTTAAGGCCCCCTAGTGTGTAATGATATACGTGTTATCTCTGTTTTTATTATGAAAGTATCCAAAATTTTCGGTTGTGTCCTCGGGCTTCACTTCGGCGTGATCGCCGTCTTACTCATGCAGCCCGGTTGCCGCACGAAGCAGCCGCCGACGCAGACCTACACGCAGGACCGCACGGCAGATGGTTTCATCCCTGCGACGGGCGTCGCTCCGGGTGATGGTCTGGATGCCGCATTCAATGCTGGCTTCGAAGATGGTCGCCCTGCCGTGGACAGCGCAGCCAACGAATTTAGTGAGTTTGACAATGTGGCACCACTGACACCGCTGACTTCGGGTGGGCAAAGTGTTCAGGTAGCGGGCCCTTCCTTTGAGGCCTACACCGTCAAGAAAGGCGATAATCTCTGGTCAATCGCCAAGCGCTACAACGTTTCGCTCAATGAACTGTATACTGCCAATGGGCTCAATAAGAACTCCGTGCTTCGTATCGGCCAGCAAATCCAAGTCCCGGTCGAAGGCAGCACTGCTTCGATCAGCACCGTGAGCGCCGACACCTACCAGCCGACTTCCTTTAACCAGGGCAGCACCAGCTACACGGTGAAACGAGGCGATACGCTGTCCAAGGTCGCCAATCAGTATGATACGTCTGTCCGCGCAATCAAAGCCGCCAATAGCATGACCTCCGACCTCATCCGCGTCGGCGAGACACTGGTCATTCCCGTTGGTGCCAACGCGAACACTTCAGGCGCTTTGGGCACTTCAGGCACTTCTTCAGGCACTTCTTTAGGCACTTCTGCGGCGTCCGCCGCGCCGAGCAGCACAGTGACTACATCCGGTAGCCGCACCCATACCGTCAAACCGGGCGAGTATCCCGCCACCATCGCACGTCAATATGGCATGCCTACAGGCGAATTACTTGCGCTCAACGGTATTACTGACCCGCGTAAACTTCAAGTTGGGCAAGTGCTGAAAATCAACGGCTCCGGTTCTGCAGCTAACGTCGACTCCCGCACCGAGACCGTCGTGAGTCCTGCCCCCGCGCCGGCCTCTCCCGCGCCGGCCTCTCCCGCGCCAGCCTCTCCCGCGCCCCGCGTTCCTGTAACGAGCAGCGGTCCAGTCGAGATCCGAGTCATCGAAGCAGATCCATTGGTAGAAGGTGAAGCGACTGAAATTCAGACCGACGAGATGTTTGACGGCGCGGTTGAGATCCCCGTTATCCGCCTCGAAGAGTCAGCTTCCTCAGCTTCCTCCTCTCCCCTGTAATAACGCACGACGTTTGCACCTATAATGTCCTCAAAATCAAATTGGCGAATTCCGCCGATTGGGTTGTTCATTATCTTTATCGTCGTCGGGCTGACTTTTCTTGGGCTCGTCGTGCTCTTCAGTGCATCGCAAGCGATGCACGACGACCCGACTGTTCTCCTGCGCAAACAGCTCATTTGGCTCGCCCTGGCTACGGTGGCCGGTGGCATTGCTATGCGTGTTAACCTTGAAGCACTACGTGAATACGCTTATGTGCTGGCCGCCGGTTCGGCGGTTCTGCTTCTCCTCGTTCTCATTCCGGGAATCGGGGTAGAAGTCAACGGTGCGCGTCGTTGGATGGATTTTGGCTTCATGCGCCTGCAGGTCTCCGAAATCGGCAAGCTCGGACTGCTCTTTGCCATGGCGCACTACTTAGCCTGCCACCGCCGGGATCTGGATCATCCGGTCAAAGGCTATCTCATGCCATGCAGTATTCTTGCGGTCATTTGCGGCCTCATTATTTTAGAGCCCGACTTTGGCACAGCTTTCCTCTGTGGTGCGGTTGGTGGCTGTATGCTGTTCCTCGCCGGGGTGCGCCTCAAATTCCTAATTCCCACTGCTCTCGCTGCGCTGACTCTCTTTTCGGTCGCAGTTTACTATGATCCTGTGCGCCTCCAGCGCATTACCTCTTTTCTTGATGTCGAGGGCAACCGTAGTGACAGCGCCTACCAGCTGTGGCAGGGCATTCTCGCGTTCGGTGCCGGCGGTCTGAACGGTGTTGGCCTCGGCGCGGGGCGCCAGCAGATGTCTTTTCTTCCGGAAGCACACACTGATTTTATCTTTGCCATCGTCGGCGAAGAGCTCGGCTTCGTCTTCACCGCGGGCGTCGTCGTTCTGTTTATGACGCTCTTTTTTATTGGTGTCCTCCAGCTCAAACGCGCGCCCAATCTCTACCAATACCTCCTCGTCATGGGGGCTCTCCTCTTCGTCACTTGTCAGGCGCTCATTAATATCGGGGTTGTCACCGGCTGCCTGCCGACTAAGGGTATGTCGCTCCCTTTTATTTCCTATGGGGGTTCAAACCTGGTTTTTATGTTTACCCTCACCGGCATTATACTCAACGGCTTCCGTTCTTGGGAGCTCCCAGCGCTGCGTGGGCAGCGTGATTTGTGAGTAAAATCATCATCGCCTGCGGGGGCACTGGTGGTCATCTCGCTCCCGGTATCGCTGTGGCCGAAGTGCTCCAGGAAGGTGGGCATCAGTGCCTCCTTCTGATCAGCCATAAGCAGGTCGATTCGGCCCTCGTCGAGAAATACGGGCACCTGAATTTTATGAAAACCCCTGGTCGTGCCTACACGGGGGGGCTGTTCCAAAGCCTGGCTTTCCTCGGCAGCATGCTCTCTGGTTTTTTCGCTTCGCGCCGCATGTTGCGGACAGAAGCACCCGATTTGGTTTTGCTCTTCGGTGGGTTCCTCTCGCTCGGCCTCGGTCTGGCCGCTCAGATCAAGGGCATCCCTGTCGTCTTGCACGAGGCCAACTGTCGCCCCGGACGTGCTGTGCGCATGATTAAGCATCTCTCTACCCGTATCTATCTACCCGACGGCGTCCGCCTGCGCGGTGTGCCCCCTGAACGTATTCGCTATTTCGGCTACCCTGTGCGTAAGGAGATCAAGCACGCACTGAAGGCGGATGCTTGGAAGCGTTTGAAGATCCAAGTGCCCAACAAACTGCTGGTCGTCATCGGTGGGAGTCAAGGTGCCTCCGCTTTGAACGAGTGGGTGACGCATAATTTCGAAGTTTTAGCCAAGGCTGGCATCTCGCTTTATTGTGTGACAGGGCTCGGTAAAAGCTCCGCCTCTACCATCCATGAGGTTGGGAAGGGCGGCGTTGATATTACAGCGACCTTCGTGCCTTTTTCTAATCAAATGGGCGATGTGATCTCTGCGGCTGACCTTGTTGTTTCTCGTGCTGGTGCTGGCTCGATCGCAGAGATTATCCGCTGCCGGGCACCTGCTATTTTGGTGCCGTATCCCTATGCGTCGGACGACCACCAACAGGCCAACGCGCTTGCCCACGAGCAGCACGGTGCCGGCATCCTGCTGTCGCAAAATAAGCTCGATACGCTTACCGACGAGGTTCTCGATTTGATGTTCAACGATTGGCTGCTCGCTAAGTTTAAGTCGAATCTGGAGCGCTTGGATCGCTTTGAGTCCAGCCAGCGTATAGCAGCTGATTTACTCGCGCTCTGCGACAAGCAAAAGATTGATAATAGTGAACGCGTCAAGCCCATGAGATGATGGATACAGGGCACAGTTATTTATTTATCGGAGCGGGCGGCATGGGTATGACGCCCTTGGCTTGTTGGATGTCGGAGGCAGGATATTCGGTTTCCGGATACGACGCGCATCTACAGGAACGCGTCCGTCGATGGCTGGCGCAGGCGGGCGTCCTGCTCGAAGATTTTATTTTCACCGAGCAGATCGCTCGTTTCTCCACAGTTGTTTACTCCAGTGCGGTACCCGCGGCGCATCCTCTGCTTGCTGCTGCCCGAGAGGCTGGCGTGCGCTGCCTCCGGCGTGGTGAGATGCTGGCCGAAATCGCGCAAAATAAACGACTCATCGCTGTCGTCGGCAGTCACGGCAAGACCACGACCTCTGGCATGATTGTCCATGGGCTACTCCACTGTGGCATTAAGGCTAATTATATCTTGGGTGGGCTTTTCGCCAATCAGACGACGCCGCCCGCACACTTCATTGAGAGCGATTGGCTGGTGGCCGAGGTGGACGAGAGCGACGGTACGATCGACGCTTTCGCTCCGGAAGTCACACTGGTGCTCAATGCGGATTGGGACCATGCGGATCGCTACCTTGATGCGGCCAAGCTTGAAGAGACGTTTACCCGTTTACTCAACCGCAGTCAGCGCGTCGTCCTCCTTCCGGAAGAGCTGCATTTGAATCCCTCAGGGACTGCCGAACTCCAGACATTCGACGGCGCAGCCGCCCGACTCGGCTTCTGTGCGCCACCCCCGGGACGCTTTAATCAAGTCAACGCGGATGCCGCCGCCGCTGTGCTTTCAATCTTTGGTCAGCCACTGCAGGAGGACACGGTGGCGTCTTTTCCCGGAATGGCGCGCCGACAGGCAACGCTCTATCGCGATGCCACGCTGACAGTTGTGGAAGACTACGCCCACCATCCCACCGAGATCGATGCGCTCATAGAATGCCTTGAAGCGAAGGAACCGGATAAGCAACTCGTGGTCGTCTTTCAGCCGCACCGCTATTCCAGGACGCGTCAGTTTAAGGCGGATTTCGCCGCATCACTGCAAGCCGCCGACCAAGTTTATCTCTTGCCGGTTTATGCTGCTCACGAACGTCCTATAGTCGGAGGGGAGACCGCCGATTTGGCGCAGGCATTTAGCGGGCACGCGTCCGTGGAACTGGACATGTCGCTACAAGGCATTCAAAGCTTAGCCCGCGCGGTCGGGGATTCACCGACGCAGCTCGCCTTTGTTGGCGCAGGCGATATCGAAGAGTTCGCTGCTGCTTTCGTATCCTGGATACAAGCTAGCGGGTGTGCTTCCGGCTGCGAAGGAAACGTGCTCGATGCTGCTTTATTGGATTACCTCAAGCCACGTCTATCCCCCGACTGTACTCTAAAATCGCAAGAACCACTGGGTCGTAAGACGACGATGCGTATTGGCGGCGCGGCGCGTTTCTACGCCGAACCGGCCAATTTAAGCGACTTGCGTGTCCTGCTTCAATCTGCCGAGCTATTTAAACTAGCCACTTTCTGCCTGGGCCGCGGCTCCAACTTATTGGTCTCGGATGCAGGTTTTGACGGCCTGGTCATTCGTTTTTCCGCACCAGCTTGGCGACGAGTCGAGTCCTTGGGGGAGGAGCGCATTTGGGCGGCGGCGGGTGGCCGGCTCAAGGAAATCTGCGGCTACGCCGCGAAGCACGGACTTGGTGGGTTCGAGTTTTTGGAAGGCATTCCTGGTGCGGTTGGTGGTGCCTTGCGCATGAATGCGGGTGCGATGGGCAGTTGGATGTTCGATATTGTTGAGCGCGTGCAGTTCATTGACGAGTTCGGTCACTACCAGGATTTACCGAAAGAAGCCTTCCATTTCGGCTACCGAAAAGTCGAAGAGATCAGTCGGGGCATTGCGCTTGGTGCGATTCTGCGGAGCGCGGACCTTGATTCGGAGATCTCAATTCGAGGTCGGATCGATAGCTACTCCAGTTCGCGTAAAGAAAGCCAACCGCGAGGTGCGAGTGCGGGTTGTATTTTTAAAAATCCGGAAGGTAACTATGCAGGCAAGTTGATCGACGAACTGGGGATCAAAGGTATGCGCGTTGGCGCGGCCGAAGTCTCCAAGCTACACGGTAACTTTATCGTCAACCACGGTGGCGCGACTTGTGCCGACGTCGTCGAATTGGTGCGCCGTGTGCGCGCCAAGGTTAAGGCCGAGTCCGGCTATCTTTTAGAGCCCGAGGTCTTGCTTGTCGGCCAGTCTTGGGATGAGGTTTTGGGCGAATGATCAAGCTGCCTAAAATAGTAGTCCTCTACGGCGGCGTCGGTTCCGAGCGCGAAGTCTCGCTACGCAGCGGCGAGGCGATCGCGCAGGCTCTGACAGCACACTTTGAGGTGGAGCCTCTGGAGCTCAAGGCCGAAGCGCTGCCGGAGGGCATCCGTAAGGATTGTTCGATCGTTTTCCCCGCTCTGCACGGGCACTTCGGCGAAGACGGGCAACTGCAGGCCTTGCTCGAAGCTGCGGGCATTCACTACTGCGGGAGTGATGCCGCCGCCAGTCGGCTCTGTATGGACAAGGCCGCGACCAAAGCGATCGCCCGCGAGCTGAAGATCGCCGTGCCCGAGGGGCTGACTTTTGATGGCGCGGAGGCTCCGCTCGCGGACGCGGTTATCGAGCAATTGGGCACATCTTTGGTCATCAAACCGGCTGACCAAGGCAGCAGTGTCGGTCTACACTTCGCCGAGCACCGCTCTGCTCTAGGGGTGGCACTTTCCATGATTCGATCGGGGCATTGGCTTATTGAACAACGTGTCCACGGGCGCGAGTTGACGGTTGGCGTATTGAATAGCGGGGCTATGGGTGTGGTCGAGATCGTTAGCCAAAGCGGCGTCTACGACTACAAAGCCAAATACACTCCTGGCTCCACCGAGTATCGTTTTCCTGCCAAACTCGAACCTGCTGTCGAGGCGACGATCAAGGACCATGCCGAGCAACTCTTCGGCGCCTGTGGCTGTCGTGATTTTGCGCGCATAGACTTCCTCCTTGACGGTGCGCGGCCTTACTTTTTGGAGATCAACACACTGCCTGGCCTCACTGCGACGAGCCTGTTGCCCAAGAGTGCCTCCTGCGTGGGCTTCGATTTTATGCAACTTGCCGCCGAACTCGTCGCGCCCGCCATCGCCCGCTTTCAATCCGGAGGGGATGCATGATCGGAGGCGGCAAACACAAGGGTAGCACCTCTGCCAGTGGTCAACAGAGCTGGCGCGCCCTCGCTGGAGCACGGAGTGGTACGCGTATTCAGTCCACGCAGGCCCGCAAGCGACGCCAGGTACAGATGCTTAAGTTGCTCGGCGTTTTTGCCGTCTTCGTTTCGATTGTTGCTGCGATCACTTGGGGAGTCATTGCTTTTAAAAAACGCCAAGAGCCGATTCAAATCGCCACTCCTTCTAAGCCGGTGGAGACGATTATTTTCGACACCGACGGCGTCCTGCCCAGTCGCTGGCTGGGCACAGTGATCGAACTCCGACGCGATACCAACATGATGGAGGTCGATATCTATTTGATGAAGCAACAGCTCGAAGCGCACGGGCAGGTCAAGACCGCTTCGATCGAGCGCCAGTTCCCAAGTGCACTAAAAATTGAAATCAAGGAGCACGAACCAGTCCTGCGGATGCGTGTGATGGGGGCCGACGGCCAACCGGAAACCCGCATCGTCTCGCGCGCGGGCACGGTCTATAAGGGCGTCGGTTATCCGGCCGCAACCCTCGGCAGCTTGCCTTTTGTCCTGCCCTATCGGCATCCGGAGACTGGGTTCCAGCCGCTTCGCGGCATTGAGCGGGTGGCGGAATTACTCGAAGACACCCGACGCACACAGCCCAACTTTTATAAGACATGGCAGCTCGTCTCCTTGGAACACTACTCTGGCGATCCCGAAATGCCGGGCGAGGTGATCGAGGTGCGCACGACGATGGTGCCACGCATCATTTTCGGATTGAACACGGATTTCGCCCAACAGCTTGACCGTCTGGGGGTCGTCTTGCAGTACGTGCAAAGCCGCGGAAATCCGGCCCTTAAACGCATCGATCTCTCCCTTCAAGGCTCCGCCGCCGTGCAATTCGAAAGTGGGCGGATCAGCACTTTCTAAATGAATTCAATCGCGCAGTTCCAAACAATCAGCTTTTGTATGCAGAGGCATGTGAAGTGCGTAGCCGAATTCTTGAGAATTTTGATGACTTGGCCGGGACTTGTCGACTGTCCAAATTCTCACGAATTCGGCTACGGTAAACAGGTAATGCAAGTCATCTTAATCTTCGTCTTTTTGCCGGTGGTTTCATGTCTGCAGGCAGAATCGGTCGACGTTTATTTCGGCACTGGAGGCGACGGGGCCAAAGGTATTTACCACGCTAGATTGGATGCGGAAAACGGTCAACTAAGCCCGGCCACGCTGGCCGCTGAAGTCGGCGCGCCTGGCTTCCTCGCCTCCCATCCGGATCGCACACGTATCTACGGGGCGGCCGTGGTGGATGGGCAGGCTGCCGTCGTCGCTTACGGCATCGCGAAAGACGGTGAGCTCAGCCTGCTTAATTCCGAACCGATTTCCGCAGGCCGCGCTGCGCATATCGCCGTGCACCCGTCTGGGAACTTTCTCCTCACGGCACAATACAGCGGCGGCTCCGTCGCCTTATTCCCACTTGCCAAAGACGGACGCGTCTTGCCTTGCGGGCAAATCCACACGCACGAGGGCGCTTCCGGCGTTGACCCTAAGCGTCAGACTAAGTCACACCCGCATTGGGTCGGATTCTCGCCGGACGGTCGCTTCGCTTTCGTGCCCGACCTCGGGCTCGACCAGATCGTCATTTATAAAATCCAGTCCGATATGGCCTCGATGAAGAAAATCGGTGCGGCGGAGGCCACACCCGGAGGGGGGCCGCGCCACATGAAGTTTTCCATCGACGGCAAATACATTTTCCTGATCGACGAACTCAGCGTCTCGCTGTCCTCCTTCACTTATGACGCGGAGACCGGGGCAGCCGAGCTTGTCGCTACCACGCCGACACTAAGTCCGGCGATGAAGGCAGCTTCGGAGGTCAACACCGGTTCCGAGGTGCTCGTCCACCCAAACGGGCGATATGTCTACGCGGCCAATCGTGGGCACGACTCGGTGACGGGCTTTCAGATCGACCCCGGAACGGGGCATCTCTATGTGGTCGATAACGAGCCGATCCGCGGAGTCTGGCCGCGCAATATCAATCTTGATTCCGGTGGCCGATGGTTGCTCGCCGCCGGCGCCCGCTCCGACTCCGTCACCGTTTTTGCCATCGACCCAGGTACGGGCGCGCTGACTTTCCTAGAAGGCAGCACGATCCAAGTCCCGAACCCGATTTGCGTTTTGATCAACGACTGATTGTGGCGTGCGAGCTTGGAAACAGTCTAATCATGAGATTGATCTCCAGTGGCTGTTCTCCTCTGGCCAAAAGCTGACGCTATCGACTGCATTTCGCGAAGTGTGTAGCCGAAAGGATTGGTTTTTGGATCGATCAGTCCCGAAAGTGAGGGGACATGGCTACTTCTGACTTTTCAAAAAGTCACGGCTCTCGCGCTTCAGCTTTTTGATCTTGGCCTCGTTCTTCTTGAGGTCGCGCTTCTGCATGAGGTCGATAAAAAGCCTGCCATTGAGGTGGTCGACCTCGTGCAGAATGCAGCGGCCGAGTAAGCCGTCTGCTTCGAGCACGTGTGGGTTGCCCTCCGTGTCTTGAAACTCGCAGCACACGCCGACAGGGCGATCTACTTTGCCGTTCACGCCGGGAAAGGAGAGGCAGCCCTCTTCGTAGACATCTTCGGTTGCATCCGTAATCGTGACCTTCGGATTGATGATCGCCATCGGCATGATCAGGTCGAGCGGCGGTTGCTTGCCGTCGAAACTGTAACTGAAAGGCACTTCGACGCCTTCCGGCGGTCGCACATCGATCACGCAGAGTTGCAGCGCGCGATTCACCTGTTGCGCAGCCAGGCCGATGCCTTCCTCGTCATACATGGTATCCACCATGTCGTTGGCCAACTCGGCCAGCGATTCGTCGAAATCGGTGATCGGCTTGCCGACCTTGCGAAGGATGGGTTCGCCGTATTGGGTGACACGTAGGATCATTTCTGAAGAGGGGAGTGGAGAGTGGAGAGTGGGAAGTGGGAAGTGGGGAGTGGGGAGTGGGGAGTGGAGAGTTTAGCGACGACCTGAAGCGCGGGCGGGTAGTGGGGCGATGTTGCACATTCCGACATTGACGACGACTTTATGTTTCATTGCGACCGCTTCGTAGGCGCTGCGGAGCCCTTTCCAGAGTTCTTCCGCCTCGCCCCAGACCACGGTCGACATGGTCCCGGTGTCGCGTTCTAGACCTGTGGCATCCAATGCATCGAGGTAGCAATGGACTGCCTCGCGCACATTGCCGTCGAGTGAATAGACTGAGATTTGAACAGAGATGAGAGGGTCGGTTTTTTCCATCAGTCTATTGATAAATTGTTAGAATGCTTTTGTCTACTTTGAGGGGCGGGGGCGAATGTCGCAAAGTCGAGGCTGTGACTCGTAGTGGCGACTTTAGTCGCCATTATGTCTCAGCGAGTCCAGAGTGTGATGTCGCAACTGAAGCAGCCACCACGAGTTAAGCTCATATTCCTGCTTAATGAGCCGGTCATCTGCTTCGACTTATTCAACCAATCATTAGAAATCTGACCGCTGGCCTCTGTCTTTTTAGCTAGACCAGCATCACAGTCGGCGTTTCGAGGATTTCCTTAAGGGCTTGCAGATACTGCGCGCCGACGGCGCCGTCGATCGTGCGGTGGTCGCCGGAGAGGCCGATTTTCATGACTTGGCCGACCACGATCTCGTCGTTCTCGTTGACGACCGGTTTTTTGATCGTCGCGCCGATGCTGAGGATGGCGGCGTTGTTCGGGTTGATGATACCGTAGAAGTCGGAGATACCGAACATGCCGAGGTTCGTCACCGTGAGAGTGGAACCGCTCATTTCGTTCGGCGCGAGCTTCTTGTCGCGCGCCTTCTTGATGAGCACTTTGGCTTCGGCTCCGATCTCGCGTAGACCCTTGGTTTCGGCGGCGCGGATGACGGGTGTCACCAGGCCATCGTCAATCGCGACTCCGAATGCGAGGTGCACGTTGGCGTGTTGTTTGATCGTGTCGCCCTCCCATGAGCGGTTGATTGCGGGGACGCGACGCACGGCCTCTGCGGCTGCTTTAAGGGTGAGGTCGTTGACTGTGAACTTGGTGCCACCATGTTCCTTGGGGAGATCGGCCAGCTTGGCATTGAGCTCCGCGCGTAGCTTGGCCAACGGGGCGCCATTGACTTCGATCTGTAGATAAAAGTGAGGAGCCTGTGTTTTGGATGCGACCAATGCCTTGGCAATGCTCTTGCGCATATTGGAGACGGGCAGGTCGAGTGCTTCAAGGGTCGCGGCCCGTTCGACAGGCTCAGGGCTGGCAGGTTGGGCGGCGGGTGCTGCGCCGGGTTTGGCGTTTTCCACATCTTCTTTAACAATGCGTCCACTGGGGCCGGAGCCCTGGATGGTGGACAGGTCGATGCCTTTATCGGCGGCAATCTTCTTGGCGAGCGGTGAAGCTTTGATACGACCGCCGGTCGAGGCAGTGGGCGCGGCAGGCGCGGGGGTCGGCTCCGCGGCGGGTGCGGCGGGTGCGGCTGGGGCAGGCTCTGCGACCTTGGGCTCGGGAGCGGCGGGTGCGGTTTCCTTGGGAGCTTCGGCGGCGGGTGCGCTATCGACAGTCGGGGCTTCTTCGCCCTTCTCACCGATCGCCGCGATGGCGCCACCGACCGGCACTTCGTCACCGACACCACAGTATTGCTTGATTAAGACGCCATCGTCAAAGCACTCGACTTCCATCGTGGCCTTGTCGGTTTCGACTTCGGCGATCATGTCGCCGCTGGCGACTGCGTCGCCCTCGTTTTTTAACCATTTGACCAGCGTGCCCACGGTCATGGTGTCGCTGAGTTTGGGCATATCGATGAGTGTAGCCATATTTTTAAAGTGGAAAGTGGAAAGTGGAGGGTGGAGAATGGTGAGTGGCTAATTAAGCTAAGCACTTGAGTGCCATCTCGATGATGCGCTCTTCGTTCGGGATCTGCCAATTTTCAAGTTCTTTAGCGTAGATCTGTGGCGCGTCGATGGCCGATACGCGATGGACGGGTGCATCGAGGTAGTCGAAGGCCTTGAGTTGGATGATGTGCGAGATTTGCGCATCAACGCCACAGTAAGGCTTGTTCTCTTCGACGAGCAGGGCGCGGTGCGTCTTTTTGACGGAACGGAGTATGGTCTCTTCGTCGAGTGGACGGATGGAGCGCAGGTCGACGACTTCGACGCTGATGCCGTGCTTTTCTTCCAAGGTTTTAGCGGCTTGGAGTGAGATCATGGCGCAGCGTCCGTGCGAAACGATAGTTAGGTCGCTGCCCTCCTTGAGGATGTTGGCCACGCCGAGCTCGACGATGTATTCTTCTTCCGGCACGTCCCACTTTTCGCCGTAGAGGAGGGTATTTTCCATGACGAAGACGGGGTCGTTGTCGCGGATGGCGGCTTTCATTAGACCCTTCGCGTCGTAGGCGTTGGAGGGGCAGACGACTTTCAAGCCGGGGTGGTTGGCCACCATGTTTTCCGGCGTGTGCGAGTGCGTCGCGCCGACGTTGGTACCGCCGTTGGCAGGCCCGCGCACCACGATGGGAATATTCATCAAGCCACCGGACATGTAGCGGCAGAAAGAGGCATTATTAAAGAGCTGGTCGATCGCCACGTAGCTGAAGGACATGAACATCATCTCGACGACCGGGCGGATACCCAGGGCCGAGGCGCCGATCGCGAGACCGGAGAAGGCAGCTTCTGAGATGGGTGTATCGATCAGACGCTTGTCGCCCCACTTTTCCCACAGCCCTTCGGTGACTTTGTAAGCGCCGTTATACTGAGCGACTTCCTCGCCCATGATGCAGACGTTTTCGTCGCGAGCGAGTTCTTCGTCGAGCGCTTGTTTGATTGCTTCGCGGTAAGTGATGAGTGGCATTTTGAAAGGGAGTTGGAAGTCAGAAGTTAGAAGTTGAAATGCACTGGGCTCTAGTCGTTAAAGAAGTAAGTGCCCTTGAGTTTACTTTCAGAGTCGTTGTCGACCTCCCAGTACACGTCGGTCTGGATCTCGCTGCGTGGCGCAACGGGGCTTTCATCAGCAAACTTAGCGGACGCTTCGGCCTCGTCTTTCTTTTCCTGATCAATCTTCTTAGCTTCGTCTTCGGTTAGCGTGCCATCGGCGAGGAGTTGTTGCTTGATCACATTGACGGGATCTTTGGTCCGCTTGTATTCCTCGATCTCTTCTTTCGTGCGGTATTTCTCGTGGTTGGCGTCAGCCACGGAGTGACCTCGGTAGCGATAGGTGCGGATCTCGAGGAGGAAGGGTTTGTGCTCTTCACGGGCACGGGTCATTGCGCGGTTAGCGACCTCGCGCACTTCAAATACGTCGTGGCCATTGCAAACTTCCCACTCCATATCGAAGCCGTCTGCACGGTGGGCGAGGTTCTCCTCGGCGGAAGAACGCTTCAAGCTGGTGCCCATGGAGTAGCCGTTGTTTTCAATGACGAAGACGACAGGTATGTTCCAAAGTGAGGCCAAGTTCAGGGTCTCCATAAAGGAGCCTTGGTTGACCGCCCCGTCTCCAAGGAAGGCCAATGCGCAGCCTTTGAGCCCTTTATACTTGAGAGCAAAAGCGAGGCCGGCACCGAGCGGCGTTTGCCCGGCGACGATGCCGTGGCCACCCCAGTAGTTTTTGTCGGGAGCGAAAAAGTGCATCGAGCCGCCTTTGCCCTTCGAGCAGCCGGTATGCTTGCCATACATCTCGGCCATACATTCATTCATGCTCATGCCGACGGCCAGCGCGTGGCCGTGGTCGCGGTAGGCGGTGATGATGTGGTCGTTCTCCTCCATCAGGGAAACGATGCCGGTGGCGACCGCCTCCTGGCCGATGTACAGGTGCAGGAAGCCGCCGATTTTGCCCTGATTGTAGGCACGCAGCGAACGCTCCTCGAAGCGGCGGATCCCCACGATCGTCCGGTAGAGGTCGATCTTCGCCTCTTTTGTGAGGGATTTGTTGATGGGGGCGGTGGCGAAGTTGGTGGACTTGGCGGACTTGGTAGTCGACTTCTTAGCCGGCGCAGCGGTTTTCTTTTTGGTTGTAGCCATAAGCGTAGCTTTCACAAAGTCGCTATTTGCCATACGATGGCAAGTAGAAAACTCAAAAACTCAAGCTAAGAAAGAATTTTAATACACGAATTATTTTTCGTTATATTATATGCGCGAATTAAATCACTCCGTAAAGCCCAGCACGCTTGCGCGCAAGCTGCTGGAAATCGGTTGCTCGCCGAGCCAAATTTTGAAGTAGAGCCGGGCGAAGTCTGTGCCTTCGATGGTGACAGCGGGGCTGCCGTTGATGGCGAGGGTGCTGCCGACGCCTGGCTGGTAGGTGAGGGATGAGCGATCGCCGTCCAAGACTGTGCGGTAGGCCTCATTGATCTGATCGACGCGGTCGGATATTTGGCTGAACTCTGCAGGGCTTAGGTTTCTGCGTAAGATTTTGTCGGCGGACTCGAGGATGATGGATTTGTCGATCTCTCGGAGGTATCGGAATTGGAGTTGGTAAGTGGTGTTGGCGTCGAGGACTTCTTCGTAGCTTGCCTCGGGGTGGGCGTAGAGCGCGACATCGTAGAGTTTGAACAACAGCCGATAGACGTAGCGGTATTCGCCGAGTTTTGTCAGTGTGCTTTTCGTTGATGTGAGCTCAATATTGGCAGGAAAGCTAGGTTCCGGAGCGCGTGCGCTGGCGATGGTTCCGACAGCGATTAAGATTGTGCAGACGTGTGTAGCGCGCAGCTTGAGCAAGCGTTTTGAGCCCTTAAAGTTAAATAAGCTCAATCCCTTTCTAAAGGCGTATAGGGTTTTCACTTTG
>Ga0209119_1000529_pt1 | contig 38824 bp, 40 predicted proteins | sample COG_03_FD_184747 | JGI IMG/M metagenome (GOLD analysis project Ga0209119, IMG submission 184747) | Pelagic Microbial community sample from North Sea - COGITO 998_met_03 (SPAdes) (version 2) | ecosystem: Environmental > Aquatic > Marine > Neritic zone/Coastal water | place: Helgoland, sampling...
TATGCAGCAGGTCATCGCACCCATGCAACTGGCCAAAGCTCAGGCACTGCTGCAACAGCACCGAGATGCCGGCGATCGCTTATTGATTATCACATCCACCAATCGCTTTATTGTCGAGCCAATCTGCCACAGCTTGGGCGTGACTGAGATTTTGGCCACAGATGCGCAAATCGTCGACGGTCGTTATAGCGGCAAGGTTGAGGGTGTGCCCACCTATAAAGAGGGCAAGGTAGTGCGACTCAATGCCTGGCTGAAAGAGCAGGGCGAGTCACTTAAAGGTAGCTGGTTTTACAGCGATTCAATCAATGACCTGCCTCTGCTGTTGGAAGTTGACCATGCCGTAGCAGTCGATCCTTGCCCAGCGCTACAGGCAGTAGCTGAAGAAAAGCACTGGCAGATTATCTCTCTGCGGGATTGAAAGCACTTTCCCCAGATATAAAAAACCCCAATCTATCTAGATCGGGGTTTTTAAAGCGGCTTGTGTCACTGACAATATACTGGACCAGCAAACTACTTTTTTGTTTTACCGCTTATTCTTCTACTGAGGCTGCGTATGCGTCGGCGTCCATCAGATCACCCATGCTAGCTGTATCTGTGGGCATAACGCGGAATAACCAACCATCGCCGTAGGGAGAGCTGTTAACCGACTCAGGCTCATCTTCAAGAGCTGGGTTAATTTCTGTCACATCACCAGTAACCGGAGAATAAATGTCCGAAGCCGCTTTAACCGACTCGATTACGGCCACTTCAGCACCGGCGTCAACATGGGCACCGACTTCGGGCAACTCTATGTAAACTACGTCACCCAGAGCATCCTGAGCGTGATCGGTAATTCCGACAACAACGCTACCGTCGCTTTCCAATCTGGTCCACTCGTGACTGCTGGCGTACTTTAATTCTGCTGGGACTTCGCTCATTAGCTTCTCTCCTGTGCCGCTTCGATAAGATGATTAAAATCAAGGTCAGGTTTACACCCTTGATTCTTAGACCGGCATTCTACTGATGAACAGGTCGAAAGATAAAGATATTTTCACAACTAATGACCACAAGATTTAAATGTGTAAAATACCACCCTCTAAAAAGGACCTTGAGCCAGCGCTCACTACTATTACAGGAGTTATTTGTGCAACATATGTCTTCGGCTATCAGATCATTTATTGGCCTAGTTCTACTCTCAGTCTCTGCGGTTAGCCTTGCCGATCAACTGGCATTGACTAATGGTGATATCCTCAACGGAACAATGCAGGAAAAAACCGACGATCAGGTACTTTGGCAATCGGATAACTTTGGTCTGCTAGCCATAGATAAGGCGCGTATTGCCACCCTTAACGGTGCGGCCCTCGATGCACCCACTGCGATGTTATTTAGCAACACCTACAATGGCGATCTATCCTTTACCGGCGGCTATTCCAGCGGCAATATCAAACGTGAAGACTGGGATCTCGACGGTGATGTCGAGTGGCGACACGGTGATTTTCGCCACAGCTCTGAAATCAATTTTGAAAGCCACAGTCTGGATGGCTCCAGACCCGCAGAACAATATGACCTGGGCTATGGTGTCGACTGGTTCTTTCAGGATAAGTGGTTCTGGAGTAATGCACTATCTTGGGGGGCCAATGATGATCGCTCCATTGATCAGTTCTACTCCGTCGGTAGCGCCATAGGTCGCCAGTTTTGGGATTCGGAAATTACTTCACTATCGGCTGAAACTGGTTTGCTGTGGATCAGCGAAGACTTAAAAGATCAAACCAGCGATCGCCGGCTAACCTGGAGCTGGGCAGCAGACTACCGACGTATGCTGGGTAACAATATGGAGATCTTCCATCGCCATGGACTGCTGGTAGCCTTGACCGATATGAGTGACTCGGAACTCAACGCCGACTTCGGACTAAAAGTGCCGGTAGTGGCAAATTTGTTTACCGAACTCAAGCTCGAGTGGACCTACGATAATCAGCCGGCTCTGGGGACCCGCTCCACCGATAGCCAGCTGACCATAGGTGTAAACTACAGCTGGTAGCTGACGACAGAAAGTAGGACTCTAACGCATCAATTGAATCGGCGGTTCCTGCAGCGCGGCAAACTGCTCGCGCAGCTGCAGAATATGCTCACTCCAGTAGCGCGGCGTATTAAACCAGGTAAAGGCCCGGGGAAAAGCTGGGTCTGACCAGCGCCGTGCTATCCAGGCACTGTGGTGCATAATCCGCAATGTGCGCATTACTTCTATTAGCTTTAGCTCGCGAACATCAAAATCATAGAACTCGCTATAACCTTCCACTAACTCCGCGATTTGCAATGTCTGCTCCTGACGATCACCGGACAGCAGCATCCATAAATCCTGGATCGCCGGTGCCATACGTGAATCATCAAAATCGACAAAATGGGGGTTGTCATCGCGCCAGAGAATATTTCCAGAGTGGCAGTCTCCGTGAACACGGATATGGTTAATCTCGCCGTAGTCCTCCAGGATCTCCTCAACCTTTTTCATAATATCCAGAGCTAAGGAATCATAAGCCGGACGCAGGCCCTCGGGAATAAACTGCTCACTGATCAACTTATAGGAATTCCAACCAAAGGCTTTGCTGTCTAATTTTGGACGGTGCTTAAACGGCTTGGTCGCACCGATGCCATGGATCCGCCCCATCAGCCGCCCGAGAATAAATAGATTGTCGAGATTATCCAGCTCCGGTGCGCGACCGCCTTTGCGCTGAAACAGCGCAAAACTAAAGCCGCCAAACTGGTTCAGACTGTTGCCGTCTGGACCGCACCAGGGCGGCACTACTGGCAATTCCTGCTCCACCAACTGAAAACAAAACTCATGCTCTTCGAGAATCTGCTCGCGACTCCAGCGATCAGGACGATAGAACTTGGCGATCATCGGCGTCTCATCTTCGATACCCACCTGATAGACACGATTTTCATAGCTATTCAGAGCCAACAGACGTCCGTCACTGACGAACCCGGCGCTCTCAACAGCGTCGATCAGTAGATCGGGGCTAAGATTATCAAAGGGGTGGCTTTTCGATTCGGACATTGGCGCAACCATTAACTGAGTTGCGCGGAGTTTACACTGATGAGCTCAGTCAGGAGAGACTTTTGAGCGCAGCGACTTCTGCTTACCGTGCTGGGTCTTTTTATCCATGCGCCGACGCTGGGACCCCTTGGTCGGCTTGGTCGGACGTCGAACCTTTGGCGTGTAGCTCACTTCAACCAGCAGCTGCACCAGCCGATCCAGCGCTTCCTGACGGTTTTTTTCCTGACTGCGAGTGCTTTGCGCCTTGATCACAATCACCCCCTCTTTGGAGATACGCTGATCGCTGAGTCTCAGCAGTCGTTGCTTAAATAACTGCGGCAGAGAGGATTGCTTTATGTCAAAGCGCAGATGAATCGCCGAGGAGACTTTATTCACGTGTTGCCCGCCAGGGCCCTGGGAGCGCACCGCCGACAGCTCAATTTCGCTATCGGGAATCGATACTCCAGCAGTGATAGTCAACATGGCTAAGCAGTGGCCTCAATAAATTCAAAACGGGCAACGGTTTTGCCCTCAACCTCAAGGGTTTCCATAAACATAGTCAGGGGGCGAACCCAGAGACCGAAATCCCCATAGAGTGTTTTGTAAACGGCCATCATCTCCTCTGTCTCGCTGTGTCGTGCGACGCCAATCACTTCGTAGAGATTGCCTTTATAGTGTTTATAAATTCCCGGTGCCAATTTCATATTAAGGTCTTTCTATTATAGTAGTAGATAGGTTTATTTTATTCGACAAACTCAACTGCAGCTCATCACCTAAGGTCAAAGGTCCAACACCAGCGGGGGTGCCTGTGAGCACAATATCACCTGGCTGCAAGGTAAAGAACTGGCTGATATAGGCCAGCAGCGGCAGCACCGGCGTGAGCATATCTGAACTATTGCCATTCTGTTTTAGCTCACCGTTTTGACGCAACTGAATCTGCTGATCCTGTAACGTTGCGATCGGCACTGTAACAAAGCCGGATATGGGACAGGCCCCATCAAAGGCCTTGGCTTTTTCCCAAGGCAGACTTTTTTGTTTCAGCTCGGTCTGTAAATCTCGCAGAGTCAAATCCAGTGCGATGCCAATACCAGCAATGGCGTCTGCTGCCTGATGTTCAGAACACTTGGTTAAAGGCTGGTCAATTAAAATGGTCATCTCGGCTTCAAAGTGGCAGGCGCCCCAGTCAGTTGGAATTGCCACAGGTCCATCTAGGGCAACCAAGGCTGTGCTCGGCTTAATAAACAGCACCGGTTCTGTGGGAAGCGGATTATTCAGCTCTTTGGCATGTTCGGCATAGTTTCTGCCGACGCAGACAACCTTTCCCAGAGGCAATGACGCGGGGACACCATCGACAATATGGATGTAATCTGACATTGAGTTTCCTTAAAACAAAATAAGCGGGCGAGAAAGAAGCCTAGATTAAGAGGGTTGGCTAATATTACAAGCCTGTTAAAAGATAATTGGCCTGTTGTCATTAAGTAGCAGCGCGCCTTTAACCACCCGGTAAATTGCCCACAGAGTGAGAATCCCCCAGACTAGCCAGCCCAGCAGTAACAGCCAAGATATTAGACCCACTACCCACCACAACAGACCATACCAAAAGGTATTTAGCTGCCAGCGAAAATGGGTTTCTAGCCAAGTGCCTCGAACGCTATCGCGCTTTATATAATTGACCATCATCGCAGCAATCCAGGTTAATCCTCCCGTAATAAAACCAAAGCCCTGCAATATATAGACGAGGAACGCGAGATTTTTGCGCTCGGCCAACGAGGGATCGAGAAATTCCGAGTCGGTAACATTCTCATTGGTGATCATGGGATTTACTCTTTTAACTTAGAGGGCTTGTTTTCGAAGGCCGCTACTAAAAGGTAGAAGGCTTAGTCAAACAACTTGCCCGGATTCATAATATGGTTGGGATCGAAGGCTCGCTTAATACTACGCATCATATCTATTTCAACTGCGGATCGGGAGTAGTGGAGGTAATCTTTCTTCAGTAACCCAACCCCGTGTTCAGCGGAAACACTGCCCTCGTATTTAGCCAATAGCTGACCAATGTCAGTGCTGACATTAACACATTTGTTGTGGAACTGATCCACTGAAAGAAGCTCAGGCTTAAGAATATTAAGGTGTAAATTTCCATCGCCAATATGGCCGTACCAGATGATTTCAAAATCTGGATACTGCTCCATCACCAACTGATCAACCTCCCCAAGAAAATCCGCCATACGCGAGATGCGTACTGAGATATCATTTTTATAAGGCTGCCACTGCCACAGTGTCTCGGAAATATCCTCGCGCAATTTCCACAAATTTTTCGCCTGAGAGAGACTTTGGCTGATCACCCCATCCATCACCCAGCCCTTATCTAAACAGTGTTCAAACAGGGCCATCGCCTTATCCACAATCTCTGGGCTGCTGTGTTCGAATTCGAGTAGTGCGTAAAAAGCGGTCTCAGTTTGAAACGGTACGGCGTGACCGCGGTGGGCAACGACTTTTTCTAGAGCCAGCTGAGAGAAAAACTCAAAGGCACTGAGATCCAAATCGTGGCTAAAGCAGGCCAGTACATCGACAATCTCGGTAAAATTTTCAATCCCCAACACCATCACCGATGATTCCAGCGGCGCTCGCGCCAACTGAATAGTCGCTTCACAGATCAGGCCTAGGGTTCCCTCAGAGCCAATAAATAGATGGCGCAGATCGTAACCAGTATTATTTTTTGCTAGGCCTTTATTCAGCTCAAAGACATCACCGGCCCCATTAACCACTTTGAGGCCGACAACCCAATTGCGCGTCATACCATACTTAATCACCTTGATGCCGCCGGCATTGGTGGCGATATTGCCGCCAACCTGGCTGGATCCCGAGGAGGCAAAGTCCACCGGGTAAAAGAGTCCCTGTTCCTCGGCAAATTGCTGTAACTGCCCAGTAGTCATGCCGGCACCCACTGTGACGCTGCGATCCATAGGATTAAATTCAATAACCTGATTCATCCGATCAAGGGCCACTACCAGCTCGCCATCCTTTGCCACTGCACCGCCGCTGAGGCCAGTCCTTCCTCCAGAGGGCACAATGGCTAAATTGCATTGATTGGCAAGACGCACAATAGACTGAACCTCTTCCACCGTTCCTGGCAGAACCACCCCGCAGGGTGCCGCTTGCCACAATGTGGTGCGATCAACGCCAAAGCGCTTTAAGTCATCTGCTTCAAGCAATAGCCGTGACTCGCCAACAATGGCGATTAGCTGTTCAATAATCCGCTGGGGCAACATTTTGATTGATCCTTTTGATATCTTTGGCCGGTAACGGCAGATAAAAATAAACAAGGCGGCTTTAGCCCTCCCCCCTTGGGGCGCAATAATATCATCGAGCTCTTGATTTAAATCTGTTTCGGAAGCTGAAAGAGCATTTTGACTTCAATAAGTTCACCATAAACCCTCGATAATGCTGTCTTAGAACTAACGCGCCGAGAACAAAAAACAGCTAACTGCACCATTTCGGCCCTTTCCCTTGCTCTAAATCAAGAAAAATGGTTAAAAATTGATCAAAACAGCGGTTTATTTGATTAAAAACCGTGCAAATATTAGCCAAATCAAGAAAAACCCAATACACTGCGCGGTCTGAATTGACGGTTGCACACTTTAGTGTCTGTTGAAACAGTAATGCCTTTATAAGACGGCTGTTGCGTTAAGCAAAAGCTTTATCTTAAAGGTGTAGGCTAGCCCCGTTACGAGGCTGGATATTTTAGATGCCTTAAACGGTACACATTTTTTATTTATAAGTGAGGTTAGTTATGTCGGATAGAGTTTCTGGCACTGTTAAGTGGTTCAACGACAGTAAAGGTTTTGGTTTCATCGAGCAAGAAGGCGGCGGTGACGTATTTGTTCACCACAGCGCAATCCAAGCTGATGGTTTCAAATCTCTGAAAGAAGGCCAAGCAGTAACTATGGAAGTTACTCAAGGTCAGAAAGGCGCTCAAGCTGAGAACGTAGTTGCCGATTAATTTCTGATCACGCCTTTTGGCACAATCAGTAAATTATGAAAAACCCGATAAGAAATTATCGGGTTTTTTTATGCCTTGAAAAAAGTGTTAGGCAAACATAACACTTACCCGCGCACTAAACTCAACCAAACAGGCTTGGCCAGACTGGGAGCACCGAGAGAGAACGCGCACGTAGCGAGAAAGCGCACATAAAGAGCAAGAGAGCGCATACAAAAAATCTCAGACAAAAAAAACCCCACCATTCGGCAGGATTTTTCGACAAGCTAGAAGCCGCTTACTTAATCTTGGCTTCTTTGTAGATCACATGCTTGCGGATAGTGGGATCATACTTCTTGATCTCCATTTTCTCAGGCATATTGCGCTTGTTTTTATCTGTAGTGTAAAAGTGTCCAGTGCCAGCACTGGATACCAAACGAATCTTTTCTCTCGCTGATTTAGCCATCAGTAGTCTCCTTAGACCTTCTCGCCACGAGCCAGAAGCTCAGACAAAACTGTTTCAATACCTTTTTTGTCAATGATACGCATACCTTTAGTCGATACACGAAGCTTAACAAAGCGTTTTTCAGCTTCAACCCAAAAACGGTGGGAATGAAGGTTTGGCTCAAAGCGTCGACGTGTTCTGTTTTTCGCGTGAGATACATTGTTTCCAGCCATTGGGCGCTTGCCTGTGACTTGACATACTCTGGACATTTCTACTGCCTCTGATTGCAATTGTGGTGACCGAATCGTAATCCGCTCAACACGTGAATTCTGGATATCTAACCCTAGTTGCAGGACCCTCCCGCAAAGGGGCGCAATTTATACCAGAAAGGCCAATCTGAATCAAACGAAATTGCCGGATTAGACCGGATTGAGGGATTTAATTGACATAAGCTCATAATTTACCCCGCTGGGCCAGAGAGACAACCTCGCCGCGGCCAATAACCAGATGATCGAGCAAGCGGATCTCAACCAGATTAAGCGCCTGCTTTAGACGCCGAGTTATATCTATATCCGCCTGACTAGGCTCAGCCAATCCCGACGGATGGTTGTGGGCAACAATCACCGCCGCCGCATTTTTGCGCAGAGCGCGAGCCACCACCTCCCGAGGATGAACACTGGCCGCATCCACGGTTCCCTGAAACAGCTCATAGGTATCAATCAGCTGATGCTTGCTATCCAGCAATAGCATCATAAACACTTCGCGCTTGTAATCACGCATCTGCACCGAGAGATAATCACTGACCTTTTCCGGACTGGTAAACACCGGCTGACCTTCGAGCTGCTCCTGGAGGTAACGGCGGGTCAACTCCACCGACGCCTTGAGCTGGACAAACTTCGCGGTGCCCACCCCCTTGGCTTTGCAGAAAGTAGTGTGGTCCGAACTAATCAATCCCCCGAGACCGCCAAACTCCTTAATTAAGTCCCGCGCCAAATCAATCGCGGTAATTCCCGGCAGTCCAGTGCGCAGAAAGATTGCCAGTAACTCAGCGTCAGAAAGTGCCGACGCCCCCCGAAGAATTAGCTTTTCGCGCGGCCGTTCATTCATCGGCCAGTGGGTTATAGCCATAGTAAGTCCTTATTTATTGCTACAGAAATCCTGCTCTTAATGGTATCTTACAGGCTTTATTTGAGCTGTCCGGACGATTAATGAGCACCCTTTCAAACAAACGAATAATAGTCGGCGTCAGTGGCGGCATAGCAGCTTACAAAAGTGCCGAGGTCGTCAGGCGACTTCAGGACGCCGGTGCTGAAGTTCGCGTAGTCATGACACCAGGTGCCGAAGAGTTTATTCGCCCACTAACATTGCAGGCACTTTCAGGTCATCCGGTGCATGCCGACCTGCTCGATCCAGAAGCCGAAGCTGGCATGGGCCATATTGAATTGGCGCGCTGGGCTGATCTAGTTTTGATTGCGCCGGCCACAGCCGACTTTATTGCCACCATGGTCCACGGTCGCGCCAACAGCTTATTAAATGCTATCTACCTGGCGACGCCAGCAATAGTTGCTGTGGCTCCGGCCATGAATCAAGGCATGTGGTCACACCCAGCCACCACAGCTAATATGGAACAGCTAAGTCAGCGCCAGGTGAAAGTATTTGGCCCAGACAGCGGCATTCAAGCCTGTGGCGATATTGGCCCAGGACGCATGCAGCAACCTGACATATTGGTTGAGCAAGTTGGCGCCTGCTTTGCCTCAATGCAGTTGAGCGGCAAGAAGCTGGTGATTACTGCCGGACCCACTCGCGAGGCCATAGATCCGGTGCGCTATATCAGTAACCACAGCTCTGGAAAAATGGGTTATGCACTAGCCGAAGCTGCCATTGAAGCTGGCGCAGAGGTCACTCTGATCTCAGGGCCGGTGAATCTCGAACCGCCCCAGCGCTGCACAGTAATTCCAGTGATTTCTGCCGCCGATATGCACAGGGCCACTATGAGCGCCTGCGCCGATGCCAATATTCTGATCGCTTCAGCTGCAGTAGCCGACTACCGACCCGTGACTGTTGCCACCCAGAAGATGAAAAAACACGCGGATGCCATGACCCTTGAGCTGGAAAAAAATGTTGATATTGTCAGCGCCGCAGCCAGTGAATATGAAAACCTATTTGTCGTCGGCTTTGCCGCAGAGACTCAAGATGTAGAGAGCTATGCGCGGGGTAAGCTCGAATGCAAAGGCCTAGACGCCATAGTCGCCAATGATGTGTCACGCAGCGATGTGGGCTTTAACAGTGATAATAACGAAGCCTGGTGGATCAGCGCAGACACCAGCAAGACCTTTAGTATAAGGAGTAAAACGCAACTGGCTCGCGACATTGTCGCCGCTATAGCTGAGCAGCTCGGTTAGCGAGTGCCGCGCCAATAAAGCCAGCCTGTTGCCACTTGAAATGGATCTAGTAAAAGAAAGAGAGCATCTCCGCTCGGCCTATATTCCGGAGCTGGTGTTTCGCGACTATGATATTCGCGGCCTCGCCGACAGCGAAATAAACCCTCAGTTCGCGAGAAGTCTTGGCCATGCCCTGGGCAACTTAATAGGCAGCGCTGATCCAGCCCCTCTAGCCAGCTCTTTACCCGAGCATAGATTCCAACATTCAGTCTATGTGGGTCGCGATGCGCGACTAAGCTCAATGGGCCTGGCTGCAGCCCTTAAAGAGGGCCTAGTAGCCTGCGGCTGCAATGTTATCGACCTTGGCGAAATCACCACACCGGCGCTGAATTTTGCCGTGCATCATGGCAACCAAAGTGGCAACGGCATCATGGTCACCGCAAGTCATAACCCAGCCACCTATAACGGTTTTAAAATCATTCTTCAGCACCAGGTTATTTCCGGAGAAACGCTGCAGCAATTAATCCCGATGATGCGTGCCGACAAGTCCCATAGTGGTCAGCCAGCCGAGGGCGCGGGAAGTCAGATCGAGGCCGATATAGTCAGCCAATATCTCGATCATATTGTAAATATCAGCAGGATAAGTAAATCATTTAAGCTCGTTATTGATGGCGCCAACAGCGCACCTGGACCTATAGCAACGCAGCTTTTTGAGCGTCTTGGCTGCCTCGCCTTTCCCCTATTTTGTGATATCGACGGCTCCTTTCCGAACCACCCTCCGAATCCAGCAGATGAGAAAAACCTTATCGATCTGCAGCGCCATGTGGTCGAACAGCAAGCGGAGCTCGGCCTGGCATTCGATGGCGACGGTGATCGCGTAGTGGTTATCTCTGGTAGCGGAAAAATCGTCTGGCCCGATCAGCTAATGATGATCTTTGCCCGAGACGTATTGGCCCACCAGCCCGGCGCAGATATTGTCTTCGACGTCAAAAGCAGCAGTCGCCTGGCGGATATAATTCGCCAGTATGGCGGCAATCCGGTGATGTGCAAAACTGGCCATGCTCATGTCAGAAAGCAGGTCCACGGCAATAATTCTCCTCTGGGTGGAGAGTTTAGCGGCCATATTTTCTTTAATGATCGCTGGCGAGGATTTGATGATGGACTTTATGCCGCAGTGCGCCTGCTGGAAATTCTCTGTGAGCGGCAACAAACTCTAGATCAAGTTATCGACGAACTGGAGACCAGTGTCTCCACCGCTGAGATTTTGTTGCCAGTCAGTGAGCCTGAAAAATTTCACCTAATGAAAACCCTCTCGGCTGGCTGCCAATTTCCTCAAGCCCATGTCATCTGTCTCGACGGATTACGTGTAGAATACCCCTCTGCTTGGGGTCTTATTAGAGCGTCTAATACCTCAGCAAACCTGACTCTGAGATTTGAAGCCGACGACGAACATGCCATGGCCGAGGTCAAGACGGCCTTTCGCAACGAGCTGTCGCCCTTTATCAACAACATAAAAGAATATATTTAATATGTCATTAACTAGCATCGAAGCGAAGACCACAGCAGAAGTAATCGCTCGCACACTACCCTATATCCAGCGCTTTTCAGGTAAGACCGTAGTCGTAAAATATGGCGGCAACGCTATGGGTGATAACAAACTGCAGCTGAGCTTTGCCCGAGATATAGTGCTTATGAAGGCGGTGGGTATCAATCCCGTGGTCGTGCACGGTGGCGGTCCACAGATCGGTGAACTGCTTGAGCGTCTATCCATCGAATCAAAATTTATTGACGGCATGCGCGTCACCGACAGCAAGACCATGGATGTGGTGGAGATGGTTCTGGGCGCTACCGTCAACAAAGAAATCGTCAATATGATCAGTGCCGCTGGCGGCCGAGCATTTGGCGTCACTGGCAAAGACGGCCAACTCATTAAAGCCAAAAAACTGGTGGTCTCCCACAAGACGCCAGATATGTCGGCACCAGAAATTATCGATATAGGCCAGGTGGGTGAAGTGGCCTCAATTGATACCAGCGTAATCAATATGCTGGTGGATGGCGGATATATCCCGGTAATAGCGCCCATAGGTGTTGGCGAAGATGGTTCTTCCTATAACATTAACGCCGACCTAGTAGCCGGCAAAATGGCGGAAGTCCTGGGCGCTGAAAAGCTGATATTGCTGACCAATGTCGCCGGCCTAAAAGATAAGAGTGGCGAGATTCTTACCGGACTGACCACTAACCGCGTCAATGACCTGATTGCAGATGAAACCATTTACGGCGGCATGCTGCCGAAAATTCGCTGCGCCCTCGACGCAGTAAAAGCTGGCGTAAATAGCGCGCATATTATCGACGGTCGAGTAGAGCACGCCGTAATGCTAGAAATCTTTACCGACGAAGGCGTCGGCACCCTAATAACAAACTGTGACAACAGTGAAGAGGAAAGCGTCTAATGGCTAAAAAACCCGGCACCCGTGCCCAGGAAATTCTCCAGGCCCTAGCCCGCATGCTTGAAAATTCAGGTGGTGGGCGTATTACCACTGCAGCACTGGCCGCAGAAGTGGGCGTATCCGAAGCCGCTCTATACAGACACTTCCCCAGCAAGACACGTATGTATGAAGGGTTGATCGACTTTATTGATGAGACCATTTTTGCTCGGGTGCGCGGCATTGTCAGTGACGAGCCAGACCCAATTAATCAGTGCTACCGCATCCTCAGCCTAGTACTGGCGTTCTCAGAAAAGAATCCGGGTATTACGCGCATTCTTAATGGCGATGCACTGACCGGCGAGACTGAGCGACTGCATGATCGCGTAGCGCAGTTTTTTGATCGTTTGGAATCTCAGCTTAAGCAGATTTTGCGCGAAGCGGAAATTCGCGATGGTTTAAAGCTCCAGGTGCCAGTGGCCACTGCAGCCAACTTAATGCTCTGCAGCGCCGACGGAAAAATCAGTCAATTTGTGCGCAGTCAATTTAAGACTCCACCCACTCAGAACTGGCAGGAACAGTGGCAGTTGTTGACCGCCGCCATGTTTGAGTAATCTCTATAGACAGGCTATTAGTGCGACGCGGCTACCTCAGTGCGCATACTAATAGTGGTTTGGCTACGAACCGAGCGGTCGAAGGTTCGAATCCTTCCGAGCGCGCCATATTAAAAATCCTGGTTCTTTGAGCTGGGATTTTTTTGTCTGGCATTCTGGTGATCCGAAGCCGGTGTTTGGCTGGTTGCCTGAGAGGAGCGGTGCGTTAGTGCTTAAAGGCGGTATTTTGCTATATACGCTTGCAATATACATTGCCGATAGTACACTAAGTACTGATTACTAAGGAGGCCAAACTATGTCTACTGGTTCAGTGTTTGTAAACAACCGTACCCAAGCAGTCAGGCTACCTGCGGATTCCCGTTTTCCTGATAACGTAAAGAAGGTCACTGTCAGAGTCGTAGGTCAGGACAGAGTGCTCTCACCTGCTGAAAATACCTGGGACAGTTTTTTTGCACCTGGTGAAGCTGTTACTGATGACTTCATGACAGAAAGGGCATCACAAGAGCAACAGGAAAGGGAAGATTTCTAGTGCTGAAATACATGCTTGATACGAATATTGTTATCTATGTCATTAAGCGAAAGCCCATAAACGCGCTTGAAACATTTAACCGCCATGCGGGGCAAATGTGTATTAGCTCAATCACCTTGGCGGAAATGCTTCATGGTGCTGAAAAGAGCGCGATGCCTGAGCAAAATATGAGGCGAATTGAAGACTTTACCTCCCGCTTGGAGGTATTGGAGTACGGTACCAAAGCCGCAGGCCATTATGGTGATATTCGCGCAGACTTAGAGCGCAAGGGAACACCCATCGGCGTCAATGATCTCCATATAGCAGGTCATGCGAGAAGTGAAGGTTTGGCGTTGGTCACCAATAACCTTAAAGAGTTTGAGCGAGTTGAAGCACTGAGGCTGGAAAACTGGGTTTGACAGCTTGGTTGCAGTTGAGAATGCTAGATTTGTGCTAAATCACCAAGCGAGTCAACGCTAAGTCATTGATTAATCAACTACGGTGTGAAATGAGCAAGCGCCGTAAGTTGCTGATTTTAAATGTTAATGAATATTTAGTGTGAGACTAGACGCCGTACTGCTCTCTGTAACCTTCAATCGCAGCAATCAAATCATCGTTCTCAGGCTTGGCTTTCAAATAGTCGGTAATGTCGCCAATATCGACAATGCCCACCACTGGAATGGAAAAATCTCGCTCCACTTCCTGAATCGCCGACAGCTCAGATTTACCCTTTTCTTTGCGATCCAGACCAATCACCACACCAGCGGCTGTAGCACCAGCGCTGTCGACAATTTGCATCACTTCGCGAATCGCTGTACCTGCGGTTATCACATCATCAATAATTAATACGCGACCTTCGAGTGGTGCACCGACCATGCTGCCACCTTCGCCATGGTTCTTTGCCTCTTTGCGGTTAAAGCAGTAAGGCACATCGCGATCGTAGTGATCGGCAAGGGCGATTGAGGTTGCTGCCGCCAGGGTAATGCCTTTATAGGCTGGACCAAATAACACATCAAATTCAATGCCTGACTCGATGATGGCGGCGGCGTAGCTGCGCCCCAACTCAGCCAGTGCGCGACCTGTATAAAATTGGCCGGCATTAAAAAAGTATGGTGAAACGCGGCCAGACTTGAGCGTGAACTCGCCAAACTTGAGTGCACCACTGCGCAGGCCGTTGTCGATAAATAGGGTTTTGTAATTATTTTCAGTTGTCATAGTATTTTTCGCTGCTGTTGTTTTTAGTCGTCCAACTACTCTTACTGGGCTCTCTATTATTGAGCTAATGCCATCTTCTGCACGCGCACTAAATCAGCGATGCCCTGTTTGGCCAACGCTAACATGGAACTCAACTCTTCTTCGCTGAAAGGTGCGGCCTCGGCTGTTCCCTGAACTTCAATAAAGCCACCCTCACTGTTCATCACTACATTCATATCGGTTTCAGCTTTTGAGTCTTCGGGATAATCCAAGTCCAGTACTGGCGTACCCTTATAGATACCCACAGATACTGAGGCAATCATGGTTAACAGAGGATCATCGAGAATGGCTTTTTTACGTTGCAGGTGACGGATCGCGTCGACCATGGCGACACAGGCGCCAGTAATAGAAGCGGTACGAGTACCGCCATCGGCTTGGATAACATCACAGTCGATATTAATAGTGTGCTCGCCGAGCTTTTTCATATCCACGGCGGCTCTCAAGGAACGGCCAATCAAACGTTGAATCTCCTGGGTGCGGCCGCCTTGCTTGCCGCGTGCCGCTTCGCGATCCATTCTCGAGCCAGTGGAACGAGGCAACATACCGTATTCAGCGGTTACCCAACCTTCGCCTTTACCGCGCAAAAATCGTGGTACGCCGGGCGTTACGCTGGCAGTACAGATAACTTTGGTTTTGCCAAATTCAATCAGCACAGATCCCTCTGCATGACAGGTGAAATCGCGTGTAATTTTTACTTGTCGAAGTTGCTCTGGGCGTCGGCCACTGGGTCGAGTCATAATTTTTCCCTGGTTCGGATGCTGATGAAATAAAAGTGGCGCGAAGTGTAGCAAATCTACCAACCTGTTGACCGCCTTTGTTACCATGGCCCACCGTAAATTTTTCTACTGGAGATACCATGGCTCGGAGTATGACCGCATTTGCCCGCTGCAGCACAGAGTTCAGCTGGGGTTCAGTAACCTGTGAACTGCGCTCAGTTAATCACCGCTTTCTCGAAACCGGCTTTCGCCTTCCCGACAGTCTGCGCCCAATTGAAATGCCACTGCGAGAGATCGCTCGTAAAAAGCTCAGCCGCGGCAAAGTCGACTGCTCATTGCAACTGGCCTTCAATAATGCCGATGCCAGCCTCGAAGCGGATCTCGAATTAGCCAAGCGCATGATTGCCATGGCGGAGACCATCGGTGCTGAAATGCAGTCTCCAGCGCCTATTTCGCCATTAGAAATTATGCGTTGGCCCGGCATTCTTCAGGAGCAGACGGTGGATGCTGAAGCACTTCACCAGGCTGCCACCGAAACCTATAAAGCTACCGTCGAGCAACTTCTCGAAGGGCGCAAGCGCGAGGGGGACAAGCTCGCGGAGATGATCGAGCAGCGGCTGGCAGGCATTGAACAGCAGTTGGTTATTGTGCGCGACCATCTGCCCTCGATCCTCAGTGATCAGCGCAAGCGCCTCGAACAAAAGCTCAGCGACCTCAAGGAACAGTTTGACGCTGATCGCCTTGAGCAAGAGATGGTAATTATTGCCAATCGCACCGATGTAGACGAAGAGCTGGATCGTTTGGAAGCCCATATCAGCGAAATCCGTCGGGTATTAACTGGCAAAGAGTCCATAGGTCGACGTCTGGATTTTTTGATGCAAGAACTCAATCGGGAAGCCAATACTCTGGGCTCAAAGTCCATAGCTGGCGTGACCACTCAGGCCTCGGTGGAATTAAAAGTACTGATCGAGCAAATGCGCGAGCAGATCCAAAATATTGAATAATCGTCGCGCAGCCATAGAGGGTACCGGCCTAGTAAGAAAGTGCCTTTCTGTTGCGGTGGTTTTTTGGCTGGCGGTTGGTAGTGGCCAGAACCTGGCGTTTGGTGTCGATGGCCATCGTATTATTGTCACCATTGCAGAAAATCATCTGAGTAAAAAAACCGCTGCTGCGTTGGCACAGATCAGTGGCGATAGAGCCCTGACAGAGCTAGCACTCTGGCCTGATCAGATTCGCGGTCAGCAAAAATGGTTCCATACCAAACCCTGGCACTATATCAATATCAAAGACCAAGAGCGCTTTGCCGACCTGCGCCGCAGCCCCAGGGGCGATGTGCTCAGCGCACTGAATGACTCCTACAGACAACTTAAAGACCCCAAAACAGACAGCCAAAAACGTCGAGAAGCCCTAGCATTCTTTCTGCACTTGGCGGGGGATATCCACCAACCACTGCATGTGGGTCGCCGCAGCGATCTGGGTGGCAATCGAGTATCGATTAAGTGGCTGGGTAAGAATAAGCGTCGCAACCTACACTGGGTCTGGGACAGCGGTCTAATTCAAGACGAGCAATTAAGCGTCGATCAGTACAGCGCGCTAATCAATACAACCACCGTCCAGCAACGGCGCAACTGGCAGACAGATAGTTTTTTAGACTGGGCTGCAGAGTCAAAAACATTACGCGCACAGGTCTATGAGTTTGGCCAGCCAGCGCAAAAGGGACCGGTCACTATTGATCAGCACTATATTAATCGCACTAAACCGCTCATTAAAAAGCGCTTGCTGATGGCTGGAATCCGCATCGCCGGCGAGTTAAACCGAATCTTCGATTGCGCATCTGCCACGTCCTTAGCAGTGGATAAAAATGCCTGTGAGACCGGTGGACATCTGGAATAATTTTCCCGCTGCTGTAAACTCCACAAAAACGTCCAGTTCTCTCAGGCAACGGAACCGTAAAACATATGGCAACAGGTATTCTCTTTATTATCTCCGCCCCATCCGGTGCCGGTAAAACTAGCTTGGTCGCAGAGCTGCTCAACAACATGAGCAATATCAAAGCCTCTATTTCCCACACCACCAGAGACCGTCGCCCAGGTGAAGTGGATGCAGTGAACTACCACTTTACCTCGCGCGAGCAGTTTGTCGAGATGATCGAGCAGGGCGCTTTTTTAGAACACGCCGAAGTATTTGGTAATTTCTACGGCACATCCCAGCAGTGGGTTGCCGACACCTTGGCCGGCGGCGAAGATGTAATTCTCGAAATCGATTGGCAGGGTGCCGCCCAGGTGCGCAAACTGTTCCCTGAGAGCACGAGCATTTTTATCCTGCCGCCTTCAAAACAGGCTCTGCGGGAACGCCTGCACAAACGTGCTCAGGATGACTCAGAGGTTATCGAAAAGCGTATTGCCGCGGCTACCGAAGAGATGAGCCACTACGTTGAAGCAGACTTTCTGGTAGTGAATGACAATTTTGATACGGCTCTGCAACAGATGATGTCGATTGTCAGTGCGCAGCACTGTCGCCTGCCGGTTTCTGGTCAGGAAGATTTGATCTCAGACCTTTTAATGTAGAGACGCCTTAGGGAATTGTCCTAGCATCGTTTAAGGGAAAGTTATTCTTGCGAGTTTATTGTCGTAGCCCCGCGCTTTAGGTAAACTGGGCGACTCGGCAGCATTGGGCTGCGATAAAGTTAAAATTATTTACCCCGGCGGAATAAAAATGGCTCGCATTACTGTAGAAGATTGTTTGGATCATGTTGATAATCGTTTTGAACTGGTCATGGTTGGCTCCAAACGTGCACGTCAAATTGCCACTGGCGGACGTCCTGCCCTGGTTCCTGAAGAGAATGACAAACCTACCGTTATTGCGCTGCGCGAAATCGAAGCTGGGTTGGTAACAGCTGCCATTCTTACTGAGAAGCCCCAAGACTACGAAATTCTTGATGCATCCGAAGAAGATCTGGAAATGGATGCTGATGCAGCCGTTATTGCTGAAATTGAAGCTGCTCTGGCTCCTGAAGGCGCTGCCGCTCTTGAAAGCGCTGCGGCCCCTGAAGAGACTGCTGAACCTGATCTGGCTGCCGCACTCGAAGCCGCCCTGGCAGCTGAAGCACCGAATTTAGCTGAAGCACCAGAAACGCCAGCGGCACCCGAAGAACCTACTGTCTAAGGTTTTAGTCGCTACCTGGGAGAGAGTCATTTGGCGCTGCGATTACTGCTAGACAAACTCTCTTACTACCTCGAAGTTAAAGAAGTCCGCCGTGTCGAGCGGGCTTATACCTTTGCTGAAAAGTGCCATGAGGGCCAGCTGCGTCAAAGTGGCGACCCTTATATCACGCACCCCCTCGCAGTAGCTCATATTCTTGCTGATATGCACATGGACCATGAAAGCCTTATGGCGGCCATGCTCCACGATGTAATTGAAGACACAGGCGTGACCAAAGGTCAGATCAGTCGGCGCTTTGGTCGTCCGGTGGCAGACTTAGTGGACGGCGTCAGTAAACTCACCGGCATCGAATTCCAATCTAAAGCCGAACAGCAGGCCGAAAGCTTTCAAAAAATGACTCTGGCTATGTCGCGCGATATTCGCGTGGTCTTGGTTAAGCTCGCCGACCGTCTGCACAATATGCGTACCCTCGGAGTGCTATCCCCAGCTAAGCGTCGCCGTATTGCCCGGGAAACCTTGGATATATACGCCCCTATCGCCCAGCGCCTCGGCATCAACGATATTCGTCTCGAACTGGAAGACCTGGGCTTTGCCGCCATGTATCCACTGCGTCACCGGCGTCTGCGCGAGGCCATGAAGGCGGCAAAAAAGAATCGTAAAGAAGTGGTCGGCGAAATCCATCAGTCCTTGGAAATACGTCTTGAGCAGGAAAAGGTCGAGGCCACGGTCAAAAGTCGGGAAAAGCATCTCTGGAGTATCTACCGCAAAATGCGCGAGAAAAAGCGCTCCTTTCGCGACATTATGGATGTCTTTGCCTTTCGCTTAATTGTCACCAGTGTTGACGACTGCTATCGCACTCTGGGCATGATCCACAATATGTTTAAGCCGGTGCCAGGTGAGTTTAAGGACTATATTGCCATACCCAAGGCCAATGGTTACCAGTCACTGCATACAGTGCTGGTGGGTATGCACGGGGTAGTGATCGAAGTGCAGATCCGCACCGTGGAAATGGAAGCAATGGCCAGCTACGGTATTGCTGCCCATTGGGAATACAAAGCTGGCAGGCAGACCGCCGATGTCAATCAACGACGGGCAGCACGTTGGATTCAGGGTCTGCTGGAGATGCAGCAGCAAGCGGGCGACTCACTGGAGTTTCTCGAGCATGTAAAGGCCGACCTGTTCCCGGATGAAGTCTATGTCTTCACCCCCAACGGCAGGATTATCGAGCTGCCAACCGGTGCTACGCCTATCGATTTTGCCTATTCAGTGCACACCGGACTGGGCAACAGCTGTATTGCCTGTCGCGTGGACGGTCAATTAACCCCTTTATCAGAGCAGCTGGACAGCGGACAGCGTGTCGAGATTATCAGTGCCGCAGAGGCTCAACCCAACCCCAACTGGCTAAACTTTGTTGTTACTGCGAAAGCCCGCAGTGCCATTCGCCACTACTTAAAAAATCAGCAGCATGATGAATCGGTGGATCTGGGCAAACGCCTGCTCGACCAATCGCTTAATCGTCTGGGTACACGCTATAAAGAGCTGAAGAAATCCCAGATCAAGCGTCTGTTAAAAGACACTGGCGCCTCGACTTTTGAATATATCTTGCAACAGATAGGTCTAGGTAATCGCGTGCCATTTGCCGTAGCCAACGTGCTGGTGCCAGAGAATAAGCGCAAGCCGTTAGAAGAGAATAAGAAGTCGACCCTGCCGATTATGATCGATGCCTCTGATGGACTGCTGCTGCAATATGCGCGCTGCTGTCACCCGATTCCAGGGGATCCTATCCTTGGTCATATTTCTCCGGGTAAAGGACTGGTAATTCACCTAGAGACCTGCCGTAATCTGCTGGAGATTCGCAACAATCCAGAGAAGTGCATGGCCCTGAGCTGGTCGAGTAAGCCCAAGGGAGAATTCCCAGTGGAGCTGAAAGTCGAGATCACACCAGAGCGCGGCTTTATCGCCGCACTGGCATCTCGTATGACTGAAGCGGACGCCACTATTGAGCATATCAGCGTCGATGAAAAAGATGCCTTTACCAGCATAGTGGACGTAGTGCTCACCGTTCGCGACCGCATCCATCTTGCAGATATACTGCGACGGGCGCGGGGACTAAAACAGGTTCGCCGGATTTACAGAGTTAAGAACTGACAGCCACTTAAGCAGCTATTTAGATAACCTTCGGAGACGATCGTGACCAATAAAGCCGTAATTCATACAGACAAAGCCCCAGCCGCTATAGGCACCTATTCTCAGGCCGTAAAGGTCAATAACACGGTTTACTTATCTGGGCAGATTCCTCTGATCCCCGACACCATGGAATTGATTGAGGGAGATATCGGCGTGCAAATCCGCCAGGTATTCGACAACCTCAGTGAAGTCTGCGCTGCCTCCGGTGGTGATCTGAGCAATATCGTTAAACTCAATATCTTCCTTACCGATCTAAGCAACTTCGCTACAGTGAATCAGGTTATGGGCGAGTATTTCCAACAGCCCTATCCGGCCCGCGCCGCCATTGGTGTCAGTGAACTGCCCAAAGGTGCTCAGGTTGAGATGGATGGTATTTTGGTTATTTAAGGCGGGCGTCAATTAACGATTGATAGCCCTCTTTATAACTGGGGTAAAGAAATTCATAGCCACTATCTAAGAGCCGCTGATTGCTACAGCGGCGAATGGCTTTTTGCTCAACAATCTCATCCACGAGCTCGACTTCTAATTGCTGTGCCAGCCAAATACGTAAGTCGTGTTGGGTAACTGGGACGCAGTCAGTGCCTATATAGAGGCTCTCTAGCGCTTTACCTGCATCAAAAGCGCGAACCAAATGTGCCAACACTCCCGCACAGTCCTCACTGTAAATCCGATTGCTCCACTGTTGGGGCTGCGCCGGACGGCCCTTGCCGGCAATAATCTGATCGAGCATACGGGTGCGCCCCGGCCCATAGATACCGGAAAACCTAACAATGACTGTGGCACAGGGCAAGGTGGCGATCTGCTGCTCTGCCTCGAGCAGTAACTTCCCAGAAAAGCTTAGGGCTGTGGTCGGCGACTGCTCATTCACCCAGTCACCACCGCAATCGCCATAGACACTGGTGCTGGAGACCCAGATCACTAACTTGGGTACAGTTGTTGCAAGCGTCATGGCTTCGGCCAGTGTTTTGGCGCTGTCCACATAGGCGCGCTGATAGGCCTCGGGGGTAAATCCATCTGGCGTTAAAGTGCCGACTACTGCATCGAAACCCTGATTTAAGACCTCTACCAAGCGATCTAGATCGGTCATGCTGCCGGCTAGGGGAGAGATAAAATCCGCCAGGGTCTGTGGATTACGCTTTAAACCAAAGCAATCAAAATCATCGACTAAACGGGCTGCACTGCGACTGCCTATATCGCCACAGCCGGCGAACAATATTTTCAATCTATGTTTCCTATAGGGTGTATTTTGGCTATCATCAGTGCCAACTCAAAGGTAGCTAAGAGACTCTTACAAAACGGAGTAAGGTCAACCAATCGACGCTCAGTATAGCGGTTAAGAAACTCTAACGTGAATTGAGTATTGGTCTTTTCCAACACTCCATTGTTGACAGCAACCTTGCCGGGATTACACTCAGTTAATGACCTCCCTTCCACTACATAGTATCGGCGTCGAAAAGCTTCGCGGAGTCGGCCCACTGCTGTCTGCCAAACTGCAAAAGCTTGGCCTCTATACGGTTCAAGATCTGCTTTTTCATCTGCCCTTGCGCTATATAGATCGCACCAAAATTACTGCCATCGGCGGCGTGCAACCCCTAACCGAGGTGGTGATTGAAGGGGAAATCCGCGGCAGCGATGTGGTCTTTGGCCGCCGCCGCAGCTTGGTCTGTCGTGTACAGGATCACAGCGGCCTGATGACACTGCGCTTTTTCCACTTTAATCAAGCCCAGCAACAGAGTTTGCAGACGGGCACCAAGCTGCGCTGCTTTGGCGAAGTACGCCGCGGGAAGTCCGGGCTGGAGATGTATCATCCGGAGTATCAGCTACTCAATCAGGCCCAGCCACCGGCTCTGGCCGAAACCCTAACACCGATTTATCCGGCCACCGAGGGCGTTACCCAACAGCGTATTCGCGATCTTTGTGGGCAAGCCTTAAAACTGCTGGAACAGCACAGTATTGAAGACTGGCTGCCCGCCGAGCTGGCCAACAGTCACTCGAACTACTCCTTAGTCGACGCCCTGCATCTGCTCCACAATCCGCCGCCGGGCACTGCAATCAATCTGCTCGCCGAGGGCGAACACCCGGCGCAACAGCGTTTGGCCAGCGAAGAGTTAATTGCTCATCATTTAAGTCTGCTGCGTCTGCGGCAAAAAATTCAGCATCAGGCGGCACCGGCACTGCTGCCGGATCAAGCGGCCGCTGACCGCTTTTTGGCGCAGCTGCCCTTTACCCTCACCGGCGCTCAGCAGCGTGTTGCCAGTGATATCAGTGTCGATATCAGCCAGCCTATACCCATGCTGCGTTTGATTCAGGGGGATGTGGGCTCAGGTAAAACCGTGGTTGCCGCGCTGGGCGCGGTGCAGGCTGTGGCCAATGGTATGCAGGCGGCGCTGATGGCTCCCACCGAGATTCTCGCCGAGCAACATAGAGTCAATTTTGAAGCTTGGCTGGCGCCGTTAGGTATTCGTATCGCCTGGCTCACCGGCAAGCTAAAGGGTAAAGCTCGTGAAGTTCAGCTGGCAGCGATTGCCGACGGCAGTGCGCAAATTGTTATCGGCACTCATGCGCTATTTCAAGAGGCGGTGGAGTTTCATAATTTAGGTCTGACCATTATCGATGAACAGCATCGCTTTGGTGTGCACCAGCGTTTGGCTCTGCGTAAAAAAGGCGCGGTAATAGATGCTGAGCTTGATGAGGAGGGCTCCACACCTCACCAGCTGATTATGACTGCCACGCCAATTCCACGGACATTGGCCATGAGCGCCTATGCCGATCTGGACTGTTCGGTAATCGACGAACTGCCTCCAGGGCGCAAGCCCATTGAAACCGTGGTGCTCAACGAACTGCGCCGCAACGATGTAATCGAACGAGTGCGTGCCTCCTGTCAGGATGGCCGCCAGGCCTATTGGGTCTGCACATTAATTGAAGAATCCGATGTGCTCGAAGCCCAAGCTGCAGAGGCCACAGCTCAGGAACTGCAATTACTGCTCTCAGAGCTCTCTGTGGGCCTTATTCACGGTCGCCTAAAGCCAAAAGAAAAAGTCCAGATGATGCAGGCCTTTAAAGCCGGTGAAATCAATCTGCTGGTGGCCACCACTGTTATTGAGGTGGGGGTGGATGTACCCAATGCCAGCCTGATGATTATCGAAAACTCCGAGCGTTTAGGTCTATCTCAATTGCACCAGCTGCGCGGGCGCGTCGGACGTGGCAGTCAAAGCAGCCACTGTGTGCTGCTCTACAGTGCTCCCCTGTCGGGCAATGGCGCGGCGCGTCTAAAGATTATGCGCGAGACCAACGACGGCTTTAAAATCGCCGAAAAGGATCTTGAAATCCGCGGACCAGGGGAAGTACTGGGTACCCGCCAAACCGGCGATATGCAGTTTCGCATTGCAGATTTACAGCGCGACGCACATCTACTGCCCGAGGTTAAGCGTATGGCAATCAAGCTACTGCAAGAATACGCTGGCAATGTGGATCCACTGATCGGACGCTGGCTCGGTCACAGCGAACAATACGGGCAAGCTTAAGCAAAGCAGTATAGACTCGCAGGCATAAAATCTTCACAAGGGAAGGACAAATGACATTAAGTAATTCAATCTCCAATATCTTCGGTGTATCACCGATTAAGCCGATACAGAACCATATGGCGGAAGTGATCAACTGTGTGAGTAAATTGGAAGACTTTTTGAATGCCACCTTCGCCGATGACTGGGACACGGCCGCTGAAGTGTTTGACCAGATCTCTGAGGCTGAGCAGAGCGCCGACAAGCTGAAAAAAGAGTTTCGCATGCATATGCCGAAAAGCTTGTTTATGCCCGTATCCAGAGGCGATCTGCTGAGTATCATCACCCAGCAGGACAATATTGCCAATCTCACCAAAGATATCTGCGGCATTATTCTTGGCCGCCAGATGAGCATCCCCAAGGCGCTGCATGGAGATTTTATCGGCTTTGTTGGCTCTTCAACTGTGACCTGCGAAAAGGCCCACGGCGCTATCAATGAGCTCGACGAGCTGCTAGAAACTGGCTTTGCTGGCTCTGAGGTAAAGTTTGTTCAGAAGTTGATTCGCGAACTCGCAGCTCAAGAACAAAAGGTCGACAAAAAAGAGCTCAAGCTGCGCAAGAAATTGTTTAATCTGGAAGCTGATTTGCCTCCGGTCAATGTGATTTTTATGTACAACATTATTGATCAAATCGGAGGATTGGCTGACACTGCCGAGCAGATTGGCAACCAGGTTGAGCTGTTGCTCGCCAAATAACCGAAAAAATAATAATAACGACATAAAAGCTAACAAACTCGGGAATCGGTGCGATGGAATTTTTTACTGAATATGGAACCATCCTTATTCTGCTAGCAGCCTGCTGCGGCTTCTTTATGGCTTGGGGCGTGGGTGCCAATGATGTGGCTAACGCCATGGGCACCTCGGTGGGCTCTAAGGCGCTAACCATTAAACAGGCGATCCTAATCGCCATGGTGTTTGAATTCGCCGGCGCCTATCTGGCCGGTGGCGAAGTGACCTCCACCATCCGCAAAGGCATAGTCGACTCGGCGATCTTTAAGGATCGGCCCGAAGATCTGGTCTTCGGTATGTTATCGGCTCTCTTGGCGGCGGGATCTTGGCTTGCCATCGCCAGCTTTAAGGGCTGGCCTGTATCCACTACCCATTCGATTGTCGGCGCTATTGTCGGTTTTGCCGCGGTGGGTGTCTCACCAGATGCAGTGAACTGGGGCAAGGTCGGTACCATCGTAATGAGCTGGCTGGTGTCGCCGATTATGGCGGGCACGCTATCGTTTTTGCTGTTCCGCAGCGTCCAGCATCTCATCCTACTGCAGGATGACCCCTTTACCAAAGCCAAACGCTATATCCCCATCTACATGTTTTTCGTCGGCTTTTTGATTGCCATGGTGACCTTACTAAAAGGTCTCAAGCACGTCTTTAAAGATAACGGCATGACCCTAACATTCCTCGACAGCGCCATGATTGCCTCGGTCGTTGGTATATTAGTTGCCATTCTCGGCAGCTATTTACTGTCCAGAGTGAAGCGGGATTTAAGCCTAGAGGTCAACAACCGCTTTGCTAATGTTGAGCGTGTATTCGCCGTATTAATGATCTTCACCGCCTGCAGTATGGCCTTTGCTCACGGTTCTAACGACGTGGCCAACGCTGTGGGGCCATTGGCTGCAGTGGTCAGCATTGTTGGGTCCGGTGGCGATATTGCCGCCAAAACCTCCATGCCACCGTGGATATTATTGCTCGGTGGTGGCGGTATTGTTGTGGGTCTTGCCACCTACGGCTACAAAGTGATGGGCACCATCGGCCGCAAGATTACCGAGCTGACTCCCAGCCGCGGCTTTGCCGCCGAGTTGGGTGCCGCAGCCACAGTGGTTATTGCGTCGGGCACAGGCTTGCCAATCTCCACCACACACACCTTGGTGGGTGCGGTATTAGGCGTGGGTCTGGCTCGGGGTATAGGAGCAATCGATCTGCGCATGGTGGGATCGATCTTCCTCTCCTGGCTGGTAACTCTGCCAGCGGGCGCTGGACTGTCGATTATATTCTTCTTCGCCTTTAAAGCCGCTTTCGGTCTGTAACAGCCAATATTCAAATCCCGAGATAGCGAGTTCGCTGTCTCGGGATACCCTTGCTGTTATCGCCCCAAGATAAAGCCTGACAACCATTTAAACGCACCAACTTACTTCATCCACTCCTCAAAAAAACCCTAAATCTCACTAAATCTCTCTTACCCACTGATTTCATTAGGTTGGCACAGTTCTTGTATTCCCTCTAGAGACATGTCTTTGGTGACATTGTAATTTTGCTGGGCAAAGCAGCAGTGACGCGCCGAAGGTTATGATTGCCAAGTAAATATGTGTGATAACCGCCATTGCTACGGTTCTTTTTTTGATCCGATTATGAATGTTTTTTGAGTTTGTTAATTCCATTTTTCAATACTCTCTTTGGGATCTTCCTCAGCAACCCCTCTAGTGATTGTGAAACGTATTTAAATAAAAATGCGTTTTATTTAAAACGTTATTTTTTACAATTAATGGTTCCCCGGTTGATTTTTTATTCGCTCGAATGTGTCATTCCCACGAATGATCTGTGAGGCACTGGAGGTCCCATTAATCGTTAGGCTCCATAGGCTGCTTATTTGGCCTTTGTATAAAAATCCTGTCCATGCAGTGATTGAGTTGCAGGATGCTAAGGTACTTTGCCAAATCGTCGCAAAGGAAATTGCAGTTCCATAGGCCCAGCCGGTTACTGGATAGGGAATATTCCGGCAAGCATAGTCAGACTCTCGATTAATATAAGTACCTGTAATTAGACCAGTGTTACTAATAGAATCGATGGTTAAAGTCGAACCTCCTTGATTTTCCCAAATGGAAGGTGCTGGAATTGAGCTAACCGAATTGGCGTAACTGCCTGCGGAAAATGAGAGACTGATAAACAGAATTAATAACCAGCTGCTAAAACTAGTTGAGCGCATAATAGTGTCCTTTTTTATTACCTCAAAAAATACAACAGAGATTAGATCGAGGCTTGTCCATAAATCCTTGCGCCGGCACTGCACGCAAATAGAACTCTCTGTTTATCTTTCCGCGCGCGGACACAAACCAATCAGTTATCGACTGAAAAAACTGTTTTATTTGACTGGAATTAATTGGCCACTTACTTATATGGCAGGGGGTTTAGGGCTTTTGGTAAGCGCCTGAAACCCAGGGATTGGTAGCGTCTGATGGCTTAGGCTTGTTTTTAGGTAGGGACTCAGGAGAGGTATCACCAGATGCAGATTGGGCCCTCGCAGGCTTTGAGTCTGGCTTTGACTTAACCTTTATCGACTCTGGCGGTAGTTTTGCAAATTTTGCCACATAGAGCTTTTCAACCTGCTCGCGAGCCCAGAGAGTCCTGCGCAAAAACTTGAGACTGGATTTTATCGAGGGGTCGCTCTTAAAGCAGTTGATCTTGACTCTCTCAGCCAGGTACGGGAAACCATAGCTGTCAACCAGCTGGGTCACCACTGCCTCAAGTGTAAGCCCGTGCAGTGGATTATTCGGCTGCTGATTTTTAGATTGAGCGTCTTTTGTCACAGTAATGCGCTACTCCGTGATGGCACTTTGATACTAGGCAAAGTATGAACAGACATAATTGGTAATCTGCTGCACTCTAACAGAAAATTTCGCCGCCGCTGGAACCTCAAATGCACTGCCACCAGTGTAAGCCTGCCATTCTGCTGCTCCGGGTAGTAAAACATCCAGCTTACCCGAGGTGATTTCCATCAACTCGCGAACCTCGGTGCCAAATTCATACTCACCAGGCAACATCACACCAAGAGTTTTCTGGGTACCATCGGCAAGTACTATAGCGCGACTGGTCACCTGACCGTCGAAATAGACATTGGCTTCTAGGTTGACGCTTACATTGGCAAATTCTGACATAACAAACCCTATGGATTAAAAGAGAGACATGGATATAAGCGATACGCTGCAGTAACGCCTAGGGCGCAGATTATACCGATAGATTGGAGTGAATAACTACACCTGCGATAACCACCAACTAAAGCCCGACCATTTTTTAATGGTTCTGCCGTAGCTGTTTTAACGAGCTAAAAAAAGAGCGCCGAAGCGCCCTTTTTATATTTAACGATTTATGATCTTAATCAGTTTATTTGTGCATCCAACTCGCCACTTATATAACGCTCACTCATGGCATCGAGGCCCAACACCTTAATCTTTGACGCATTGCCGGCAGTGCCAAAGGCTTCATAGCGAGCCACGGCTATATCCTTCATCGCGATGGTGGTTTCTTTTAGGAAAGCACGGGGATCAAAGGCCGATGGGTTTTCCGCTAAGAAGCGCCGTACGGCTCCGGTGGAGGCTAGGCGCAGGTCGGTGTCTATATTGATTTTGCGCACACCATGTTTAATACCTTCGCAGATCTGCTCAACTGGAACACCGTAGGTTTCAGGAATTTCGCCGCCGTACTGATTGATAACTTGCAGCCACTCCTGAGGCACCGAGGATGAACCGTGCATCACCAAATGGGTGCCGGGGATACGGCGGTTAATTTCTTTGATGCGGTCAATGGCTAAAATATCGCCTGTGGGCGGGCGGCTAAACTTGTAAGCGCCATGGGAGGTTCCGCAGGCAATGGCCAGGGCGTCGACGCCGGTTTTTGCAACAAAGTCGGCAGCCTCTTCCGGGTCTGTGAGCATCTGTTCGAGAGTTAATTTGCCCTCTGCACCCTGACCGTCCTCTTCGCCAGCTTCGCCGGTTTCCAGTGAGCCCAGGCAACCCAGCTCGCCCTCTACGGAAACACCGCAGGCATGGGCCATGTCGACGGTACGACGGGTGACATCAACATTATATTCGTAGCTCGATGGGGTTTTGCCGTCTTCTTCCAGGGAGCCGTCCATCATTACTGAACTAAAGCCCTGCTGGATCGAGCGCTGGCAAATCGCTGGGCTGGTGCCGTGATCCTGGTGCATGCACACTGGTATATGAGGCCACTCTTCGATAGCGGCAAGAATCAGGTGACGCAAAAACGGCGCGCCGGCATATTTGCGGGCGCCGGCTGAGGCCTGAACAATCACTGGGCTATTGGTTTGGTCAGCGGCGAGCATAATGGCGCGCATTTGCTCGAGGTTGTTTACATTAAATGCGGGTACGCCATAATCCTGCTCGGCAGCATGGTCCAACATCTGTCTCAATGAAATTAACGCCATAGTGCTCTTCCTTTATATCTTCCTTTAGTATGTTCTTTATTGCCTCTTTAACAACACAGCTCCTGCTGCCTTTGCTGATAATTCCAATCAATCGTTTTAGTCGTTGGCGCGCTGCTGAAGAATGCTCACAGCGGGGAGTTCTTTGCCTTCGACATATTCTAGAAATGCGCCACCCCCAGTTGAAATATAGGAGACTTGATCAGCAATATCATATTTATCTACTGCGGCTAGGGTATCGCCACCGCCAGCGATGGAAAAGGCCGAGCTTTTAGCAATGGCTAAGGATAGGGTTTTAGTGCCCTCGCCAAATTGATCAAACTCAAATACACCTACTGGGCCATTCCAGATAATCGTACCCATTAACTGTAGCAGCTCCGCCAGCTTAGCCGAGGAATCTGGGCCTATATCGAAAATCATGTCATCTTCTTCAACATCATCTACCGATTTAATCGTCGCCTTCGCGGTTTCAGAGAAGGCTTTGCCGACAACCACATCTGTGGGCAGTGGAATATTGACTTTTTTCATCAGCGCTTGAGCTGCGGGAATAAGGTCTAGTTCGAAGAGGGATTTGCCTACCGGCTTGCCGGCAGCAGCCAAAAAGGTATTGGCAATACCACCGCCAACAATTAACTGATCAACTCTCTCAGAGAGGGTTTCGAGAACCATTAATTTGGTCGACACTTTGGAGCCGCCGACAATTGCTGCAACTGGGGGCTTGGGCGCTGCCAAGGCTTTTTCTAGGGCATCTAGTTCTTTGGCTAGCAGTGGTCCAGCACAGGCAACCGGAGCATATTTGGCAACACCATGAGTCGAGGCCTGAGCTCGGTGAGCCGTGCCAAAGGCGTCCATAACAAAAATATCGCAGAGCTTGGCATAGGCTTTGGCGAGGGTGTCATCGTTCTTTTTCTCGCCAGGATTAAAGCGCACGTTCTCGAGGATAACTATATCGCCATCGTTCATTTCGATGCCGTTGGTCCAGCTCTGCTCGAGCCTAACCGCTTGACCGAGCAGACTGCTTAGATGCTTAGCCACAGGCTCCATGCTGTATTCACTGTTGTACTCGCCCTCGGTGGGCCGACCCAGATGGGACATCAGGATCACTTTGGCGCCTGCTGCAACAGCCTGTTGGATGGTGGGCAGTGCCGCTTTGATACGGGCGTCGCTGATGACCTGGCCATCCTTAATCGGTACATTGAGGTCTTCGCGAATCAATAGGCGCTTACTGGCTAGATCCAGCTCGGTCATTAACTTGACGGTCATATCAGTCCTTAGGTTTTATTGTTGTCAGGGTATTAAGTGTTTCGCTGGACCGAACACCAGTGCAGCAGGGTATCGATCATTCTATTGGCATAGCCCCATTCGTTATCGAACCAGATCAACACTTTGACGAGTTTCTCTTGGCTCACCCTAGTCTGGCTGGCATCCACTATGCCGCTGCGCGGGTCGTGATTGAAATCACAGGAGGCTAAGGGCTCTTGGGTGAAGCCGAGGACGCCATTGAGAGAATCCATCGAAGCCCGCTCAAGAGCGCGATTAATTTTATCTATATCCACTTTGCTATTGAGCATCACCGACAGATCAATCACTGAGACATTCACCGTGGGCACACGCATGGCTTGAGCCTGAAAGCGTCCGGTTAGCTCCGGTAAAAGTCGATCTATACCCAGAGCCAAACCCGTATCCACAGGAATAATCGACTGCATGGCAGCGCGAGTTTTACGCAGATCTGTGTTGTGATAAGCGTCGATAACCGGCTGATCGTTCATCGCTGAGTGAATGGTTGTAATCACACCTCCTTCGACGCCGAACTGGTCATGTAGCACTTTGATTACTGGCACCACACAGTTGGTGGAGCAGGAGGCGCTGGAAATAATGGTTTCATCACCAGTCAGAAGATGCTGATTAACACCATAGACAATGGTGGCATCGACGGTGGGTTCAGCTGGCTGGGAAAACAATACGCGCTTAGCGCCACTGGCAATATGTTGCTCGGCAGTTTCGCGATCGGAAAAGGTACCACTGCATTCGAGTACGACATCTACATTGAGTGCGGCCCAGGGCAGCTGGTCAATATTGGACTGGTGAAGAATAGCAATGTTATCGCCATTAATGGTCAGCTGGTCTTCAGTGACTGTGACAGTGCCGGGAAAACGGCCATGAGTGGAGTCATAGCGGGTTAAATGGGCAATGGTTTTGCTATCTGCAAGTTCATTTATCGCGACCACTTGAACGCTGTTGCGCGCCTCTGACTCATAGAGCGCGCGCAACACTGAGCGGCCGATACGGCCATAGCCATTAATGGCTATGCGTAACACTAGCCAATGGCCTCAACAATATTGTTCACCACATTTTCAACAGTGAAACCAAACTCTTTCATCAGTTCGCCGCCGGGGGCAGACTCACCAAAGCTGGTCATACCGACAACACGGCCATCGAGACCGACAAACTTGTACCAGTAATCCGCATGCAAGGCTTCCACTGCAACACGCGCTCTAAGCGCTGCTGGCAATACCGATTCGCGATAGTCAGCGTCCTGGGCAGAGAAGATCTCGGCACAGGGCATAGAGACAACGCGCACCTGAGTGCCCTGCTCCGCTAGCTGTTCCGCGGCAGCCATTGCGAGTTCAACTTCTGAGCCTGTGGCGATAACAATTGCCTGCGGCGCTGGGCAGTCGCGAAGGATATAACCACCGCGTTCAATATCGGCAACTTGCTCTGTGCTGCGTGGCATAGGCGCCAAACCTTGGCGGCTAAATACTAGGGCGCTGGGTCCGTCGCGACGAACTATGGCACTTTTCCAGCATACCGCAGATTCCACGGTGTCACAGGGACGCCAGGTGTGCAGGTTGGGCGTCGAGCGCAATGCACTGAGCTGCTCAACGGGCTGGTGGGTAGGGCCATCTTCACCGAGACCGATGGAGTCGTGGGTGTAGACAAAGATACTTTGCAGACCCATCAGTGCTGACATGCGCACTGCGTTGCGGGCATATTCCATAAACATCAGGAAGGTGGCGCCGTAGTTGACGAAACCGCCGTGAAGGGCGATACCATTCATCATTGCGCTCATACCAAATTCACGCACGCCGTAATAGATGTAGTTGCCGTCAGCATTGTCGCCGCTGATGTCTTTGGAACCAGACCAGATAGTCAGGTTGGAACCGGCCAGATCGGCGGAACCGCCAAGTAGTTCGGGTAACATTGGGCCGTAAGTATTGAGACAGTTCTGTGAGGCTTTGCGCGAGGCAACCTTCTCCATCTTGTCCTGACACTGTTGAATATAGGCATCTGCCTGGGCATTAAAGTCTTCCGGTAGATCGCCGCGCGTACGACGCTCAAATTCTGCAGCTAACTCTGGGAACTCAGCGCGGTATTCTTCAAGCTGATTAGCCCAAGTAGTTTGTGCAGCAGTGCCTTTGGCAACGCCATTCCAACCGGCGTAGTGCTCGTCGGGAATCTCGAAGGGACCATGAGTCCAGCCCAGAGCTTCGCGGGTCAGTGCCACTTCGTCGACACCCAGTGCAGCGCCGTGACAATCTTCTTTGCCCTGCTTGTTAGGTGAACCAAAACCGATAATGGTTTTACAGCAAATCAAGGTTGGCTTACTGGTCTCGGCATGAGCTTCTTCAATCGCCGCTTTGATTGCATCACTATCGTGACCGTCGACATTGGCAATAACGTGCCAGCCGTAAGATTCGAATCGTGCCGGTGTGTCATCGCTAAACCAGCCTTCCACTTCACCGTCAATGGAGATGCCATTGTCATCATAGAACGCTGTTAGCTTACCCAGCTTTAAGGTGCCAGCAAGAGAGCAAACTTCGTGGGAAATACCTTCCATCAAACAGCCATCACCAAGGAAAGTGTAGGTTTGATGGTCGACGATATTATGGCCCGGACGGTTAAACTGCGCGGCGAGAACTTTCTCTGCCAGCGCCATACCCGTGGCATTACTGATACCTTGGCCGAGAGGACCGGTGGTAGTTTCAACACCTGGGGCATAACCGTATTCAGGATGGCCGGGAGTTTTGGAGTGCAACTGGCGGAAATTTTTAATTTCCTCAATCGGCAAATCATAGCCTGTGAGGTGCAACAGAGAGTAGAGCAGCATCGAACCGTGGCCATTGGAGAGCACAAAGCGGTCTCGGTTGACCCAAGTAGGGTCAGCTGGATTATGGCTCAGGTAGTCATTCCAGAGAACTTCAGCAATATCTGCCATGCCCATTGGGGCACCTGGATGGCCACTATTAGCCTGTTGAACAGCATCCATACTGAGGGCGCGAACGGCATTTGCTAGGTCTCTACGTGAGGCCATGAATCATCACTCCTGGTAGTCAAATTTTAGGCGCGCATTGTCTCCTACCAGAGGTTACCAGTAAACCGATATTCACTATGCCTACTGTTTATTCATAAGCTTCTCTGGTGCCGTAAGCACAAGCGCGAGGGTTAGGACTCTACTGCCTCGTGAAAATATCTATCCCGTCATGTAGCAACCTCCCTTAACCCTTATATAAAAATATTTTGATATATAAAAATCGCTATGTTAAAGTCCCGCCCATGAACAACCTCAGCCATTTTGACAGCCAGCCCAGATCAACCACCGACACCGGAGCCATTACCGCGCTCTGTAAAGCGGCGGGCGATCCGCTGCGCATGCAGGTTTTAAAGGTGCTGCAACAAAATGCCTACGGCGTTCTGGAGCTCTGTCAGGTGTTTGATATTCGTCAGTCAGCTATGAGTCACCATCTGAAAATTCTTGCCAATGCCGGACTGGTGGCAACCCGTCGCGAAGGCACAACGATTTTTTATCGTCGCAATGAGAGCCATCCGGACACAGATCTGCAGGCGCTGCAACATGTGCTGTTTCAAACTATTGACGACGCCGCTCTAGATCCCGCCCTGCGCACGCGGTTGGAGTCGATTAATACTGAGCGCTCAGCGGCATCGGTAGCATTCTTTAATCAAAATGCGGCGCGCTTTGAAGAAAATCAGGATCTGATTGCTAGCTGGGCCGACTATGGCGAGAGTGTCGAAAGCTTTCTCGACAATAGCATTGCAGAACGCCAATCAGCGCTGGAAATCGGCCCAGGTTACGGTCAGTTTTTGGGTAAATTGTCGACCACCTTTAACCAGGTTACGGCATTGGATAACTCTGCGGAAATGCTTGAGCAGTGCCGCACCAGAGCCACGAACCAAGGCCTACAAAATATCGACTTTAAGCTTGGTGACACCAATTTGGCGATCAGCGAAGGGCTGCGCAGCGACTGCATATCCCTGAATATGGTGCTGCACCACAACCCCACCCCGGGGGATATTATTGCGGCCTGCGCACAGCTTTTAAATTCCGGCGGCGTGCTCTTGATCACCGATCTCTGCGCCCATGATCAAGAATGGGTGCAAAAGGCCTGCGGCGATCTCTGGCTCGGCCTGGAACCTCAGGAACTGACTCGCTGGGCACAGAGCGCCGGACTGATAGAGGGCAATAGCCTCTATTTGGCCCAGCGCAATGGCTTTCGAATTCAACTGCGGCAATTTGTTAAACCCCTGCCCGACAACCACTAATCTCAAGACAGATTACAACGGAAAAGTTTATGTCTAATTACAATATTTTCACCTCAGAATCAGTCTCTGAAGGCCACCCAGATAAAATGGCCGATCAGATTTCTGATGCGGTTTTAGATGCCATTTTAAAGGATGACCCTCACTCCCGAGTCGCGGTAGAGACTATGGTGAAAACCGGTATGACAATTATCGCTGGCGAAGTGCGTACCGACACCTATGTGGATCTGGAACAGATCGTTCGGGATGTTATCACCGGTATCGGCTACGACAGTTCTGAGGTTGGCTTTGATGGCAACTCATGCGCCGTGCTCAACGCCATTGGCAAGCAGTCCAGCGACATTGCTCAGGGCGTCGACGAAGCTCAGGACAAAGATATAGGCGCCGGCGATCAGGGTCTAATGTTTGGTTATGCCAGTAATGAGACCTCGGTATTGATGCCTGCACCGATCTACTACGCCCACCGTTTGGTGGAGCGCCAAGCCCAGCTGCGCAAGAATGGCGTGCTGCCCTGGTTGCGTCCCGATGCCAAGAGTCAGGTGACTCTGAGATATGAAAACGGCAAGCCTGTGGCCATTGATGCAGTGGTTCTGTCGACACAACACTCGCCGAATATTGCTCTGGCCGATCTGCAGGAAGCGGTGCGCGAAGAAATTATTAACCATGTGCTGCCACAAGAGTGGCTCCACGCTGGGACTCAATATCATATTAACCCCACAGGCCAGTTTATTATTGGCGGGCCAATGGGCGACTGTGGTCTTACAGGACGGAAGATTATTGTTGATACCTACGGCGGCATGGCCCACCACGGCGGCGGTGCTTTCTCAGGCAAAGATCCCACCAAGGTGGATCGTTCCGCGGCCTATGCTGGACGCTATGTGGCAAAAAATATTGTCGCTGCGGGTCTGGCGGATCGCTGCGAGATTCAAGTCTCCTACGCCATTGGTGTCTCCGAGCCCACGTCTATCAGCGTCAATACCTTTGGCACCGGCAAACTTTCCGATGAAGAGATTGTCACTCTGGTGCGTGACAACTTTGATCTGCGCCCCCGAGGCCTGATCGAGATGCTCAACTTGCGTCGACCGATTTATCAAGAGACAGCTTCTTACGGCCACTTCGGTCGTGAGTTAGAAAACTTTACCTGGGAAAAAACCGACAAAGTGGCCGACTTAAAAAAAGCTCTCTAAACAGAAAGCCTCGAATTGCCTAAACCCAAATTTAAATATTGCTCAACAGGAAACAACTAATGTCAGACACCAAATTTAGCGATTATAAAATCGCCGATATCTCCCTTGCCGATTGGGGCAAAAAAGAGATCTCCATCGCCGAGTCCGAAATGCCAGCACTGATGGCCCTACGGGAAAAATATCACGCCGAGCAACCACTGGCCGGAGCGCGAATTCTCGGCTGTATCCATATGACCATTCAAACCGCTGTGTTGATCGAAACTCTCGAAGCACTGGGTGCCGAAGTGCGCTGGACCTCCTGTAATATCTTTTCCACTCAGGATCATGCCGCTGCCGCAGTAGCTGCCAATGGCACGCCGGTATTTGCCTGGAAGGGTGAGACTGAGGAAGAGTATGAGTGGTGTTTAGAACAGCAAGTGTTAAAAGATGGCGTGCCCTGGAATGCCAATATGATTCTCGACGACGGCGGTGATCTCACTGGCCTATTGCACCAGAAGTACCCTGAGGTTTTGGACGCAGTGCATGGGGTCACCGAAGAGACCACTACCGGCGTACACCGTCTCTACGAAATGCTTAAGAGCGGCGAGTTAAAAATCCCAGCCATCAATGTTAATGACTCTGTGACCAAGTCTAAGTGCGACAACAAGTACGGCTGTCGCCACAGCCTTAACGATGCGATCAAGCGCGGCACAGATCACCTGCTGTCAGGTAAAAAAGCAGTAGTCGTCGGCTACGGCGATGTGGGTAAGGGTTCAGCCCAGTCCCTGCGTCAAGAGGGCATGATTGTTAAGGTCACCGAAGCGGATCCCATCTGTGCCATGCAGGCTTGCCTAGACGGTTTTGAGGTTGTTTCAACTTACAACGAAGGCGATGTCAGCAAAGGCGTCAACGCCGATCTATTGGCCAATACCGACCTAATGGTTACCAGTACCGGTAACTTCAATGTCTGTGGTTCGGACATTCTGTCGGCTCTTAAAAGCGGCTGCGTAGTCTGTAATATCGGTCACTTCGACAATGAAATCGATACTGCATTTATGCGCAAAACTTGGGAGTGGGACGAGATCAAACCTCAGGTACACAAGGTTTATCGCGACCGTGCCAGCAATGATCACCTGCTGTTATTAGCCGAAGGTCGTCTGGTTAATCTGGGCAATGCTACAGGTCACCCGAGCCGAATTATGGATGGCTCTTTTGCCAACCAGGTGCTAGCGCAAATCGATCTGTACAAGAAGCAGTTTGCCGCACAGGACGAGGCTACCAAAGCTCAGATGCTGCGTGTCGAAGTACTGCCCAAGCATCTTGACGAAGAAGTTGCAGGCCATATGGTGCGAGGCTTTGGCGGTGTGGTTACTAAACTGACTCAGGCTCAGGCAGACTATATTAATGTACCTGTTGAAGGCCCATTTAAGGGCGATAGCTACAAGTACTAATCGGCAGTTTGGACTTTAATTGCCATAGAGGAACAATTTAATGAACACAGATACACCAGATCTCAGCTTTGAATTTTTCCCGCCGAAAACGGATCAGGGAAAAATTAAGCTGGCGACGACCCGACAGGAGTTGGGCAAATTCAACCCAGAGTTTTTCTCGGTGACCTATGGTGCAGGCGGCTCAACTCGCGCCACCACTGCGGATCAGGTTGCCGCGATTCAGGCCGACGGCTTTGAGGTGGCTCCGCATATTTCCTTTGGCGGCAACTCTGAAGATGAAGTCTTGGGGCTGCTAAACAGCTACAAAGCCGCTGGCGTCAAACATTTGGTCGCCCTGCGCGGCGACCTGCCCTCGGGCATGGGCGGCGCTGGACAGTTAGTTCACGCCAATCAGTTGGTGGAATTTATTCGTCAACATACGGGTGATCACTTTAGTATTAACGTGGCGGCCTACCCTGAGATCCATCCGGAAGCCGAGAGCTACAGTAAAGATGTTTACTGGCTCGGCGAGAAGTTTAAGGCTGGCGCCGACCGTGCAATTACGCAGTATTTTTACACTGCCGATGCCTACTTTAAGTTTGTCGAAGAGTGTGCCAAAAGCGGGATCGACGAGCCAATTATTCCCGGCATTATGCCTCTGACCAATTATGCTAATCTGATCCGTTTCTCCGATAGCTGCGGCGCGGATATTCCACGTTGGTTGCGCTGGCAATTAAAAGAGCGCAGCGACAATATGGATGATCTTATTAGCTATGGCATTGATATTGTCAGCGAGCTAAGCCAAAAGTTACTGGATGGTGGCGCGCCAGGATTGCACTTTTACACCATGAACCAATGGCAAGTTACTGGTACTCTGTGTCGCAATCTCGGCTTTTCGGACAATCACTAATTAGTCACCATGCGCATTCCTAGAATATTCACTGATCAGCCACTCAGCAGCGGTGCCAATCTGGCCCTGACCGGCAGCGCCGCAAGGCATCTGGTCTCGGCACTGCGCATGTCTGTGGGTCAGGAGATTACCCTGTTTAATGGTCAGGGTGGCGAGTTTGCCGCAACCTTGATCAGTACAGCCAAGTCTCAGGTGGAGGTGGGTATTGGTGAGCATCGCGACATCGATCGCGAATCGCCCTTAAAAATGCATCTGGCGATTGCCGTATCACGGGGCGAGCGCATGGACTGGATTGTGCAAAAAGCCACCGAGCTCGGAGTCACAGAAATCACTCCAATCTTTAGCGAGCGGACTGAAGTGAAGCTCAAT
>Ga0209119_1000541_pt1 | contig 38481 bp, 31 predicted proteins | sample COG_03_FD_184747 | JGI IMG/M metagenome (GOLD analysis project Ga0209119, IMG submission 184747) | Pelagic Microbial community sample from North Sea - COGITO 998_met_03 (SPAdes) (version 2) | ecosystem: Environmental > Aquatic > Marine > Neritic zone/Coastal water | place: Helgoland, sampling...
TTCCATCGGTTTCAAATCCAAAAAATAACCCAGGCGCTTCTCCTTCTAAATAGACATTAGTAGGTACTGTGTTTGTATTTGAAACTTGTATCGGTCTTCCATAATAGCCGACAAACTCGCCAGCTGAACCAAACTGAGATTTTTCTAAACCGAGCTTTTCAATGCTTACTTTGTTGTATGAATAAGAGCCATACGCATTCCAATTAAAAATTTCAGTACTGATGATGTCTCCACTCAAGGCCAATTCGATACCGCTGTTTTTTATAGAGCCTTTGTTGATGACAATCACATCATCTCCTGAACTCCCACCAATACTAAGCGTGTTTAATAAATCATCGGAATTTTTATCATAAGCATCTACCGTAAGATTCATTCGATTTTCAAACAAACTAAGGTCTATACCTGCATTGAATTGTTTTTGGGTTTCCCATGTTAATTCGGTATTCGGAATATTTGTTTTCTCGAAAGCTTGTAGTAAGGTTCCATTTGCAGCATACCCCTCGGGAGATATTCTATAATTAACAGCTGTTAGATTGTCTCCAACTCTTTGGTTTCCTGTTTCTCCATAGCCAAAGCGTAGTTTTAACTCATCTATAATCGTGTTGTTTTCTAAGAAAGATTCCTTATGTATTTCCCAAGCAAAACTTATTGCAGGGAAAAGACCAAATCTATTTTTACCAATAAATTTACTGGAACCATCATACCTTAACGAACCAGAAACTTTGTAACGATCTTTATAAGCATAGGTTCCTCTTCCTAAAAATGATAACAATCGTTCTTCACTTATGCCAAATACTGTAGATTCTATGATACTAGCACCTAAAAAATCTCTTCCTCTATTTAGCTGACTTTCGGTTGTGTAGTTGGACGCTCTTCTGTAGTTTTTTTCTGAATCGGTATTGGCATAAACAACCCCAGCCAAAAGTGAGTATCTATGTTGTCCAATTTTTTTTGGTCTAAAGAGTACGGTTTGGTCAATGTTATATGTAAATCTATCTAATTCTGAGAAAGCATAACGCCCTTCTCTAGCAGAACCACTTTTTGTACCAAGACCTTGCCAAATATGTAAATTTGCGATTCTTAGATCCCCGCCAATTTTAAGATCATAAGTTAATGACCTAGATATACGATACTTTAAAGATACGTTTCCTAAATATCGATTTTCTTTAGAAATGTTATCATAATCATCAAACCATCCTCTTGGACTTAATCTGAAACTTTCTTTTCCTAGAGGCGCAAGGTCTTCTCTTAATTCAATTGGAAAGGCGTCGTTTAAATGTCTGTAAACAGCGTTTTCTTCACCAGCGTTTGAGCTACTGCCACCTGTTAATGAGTTTTTAGAATTTGTAAAGGAAAATTTCGCACCAACATCTAATTTATCATTTATTTTATGTCTAAGATTTATGTTTAGATCTAGTTTATTTAAGTACACATTTGATATAATACCTTCATTCGATAAATACCCTACAGACGCATAGTAGTTCGTTTTTTCAGAACCCCCAGAAACATTAAGCCTTGTATTCGTGGAAACCGTTGTTCTATAATAATTAGCCCAATCTTTTGATTCATAGATGCCTATCAAATCTAAATCACCATCGCCATTGTCATCATTTCTAGAAATGAAATTGTACAAACCATCGGGTCTTATTTGAAGAGGATTTACACCTTCTGGGTATAGATATTCTGGTGCGGCGAAAGAATTTGGGTCTGCTTTGTATTTGTTGTTTAGCAAAGTAACATACTCTTCTGTATTTAACATATTATAGGGTGTTTCTGCTTCTCCAATAGTTGTTGAAGTTGAAAATCTGAATTTAGGCGCTCCTACCTTTCCGGTTTTTGTAGTGATTAAAATAACTCCGTTGGCTCCTAAAGATCCATAGATAGCGGTGGCGGATGCATCTTTTAAAACTTGCATAGATGCGATGTCTTCTGGGGCAACCCCTCCAATACCACTTTTACTCGTGCTTTGAAAATTTGTTGGATCGGTTAAGAATTCTTGAGAACTGTCCATTACAATTCCATCGATCACATATAAAGGCTGGTTTGAACCACTCAAACTAGAGGTTCCTCTAATATTTATAGAAACTGCAGCTCCAGGTTCTCCATTAGATAGAACGTTTATCCCAGAGGTTCCTTTTAAAATAGATTCTACAGATACAACGCCCGCTTTTTTGTCGTTGTCTAAATTTACTGTTGTTATTGCAGCTGTAACATCAGATTTTGTAGAACTTCCGTAACCAATTATTATGACTTCCTCTAACTGTTGAGAGCCTTCGGATAATATTACTGTAATAGTGTCTTGATTTGTAATTATAACTTCTTCGCTTTCATATCCTAAATAACTAATAACTATAGTAGAATTAGCACTAGGGATATCAATTGAAAAATTACCGTCAAAATCGGATGTAACTCCTATAGAGGTTCCTTTAATGATGATAGTGGCACCTGGTATCGGATAGTTGGTGTCATCCATTACGATTCCTTTTAATGCTGTTTGTGCATAGAATGACATGGACACTAAAAATAAAACTGGAAATATAATTTTTCTCATATTGTAACTTGTATTGATTATGCCAGCTAAGTTATTTAAACACTTGTATTTTGTATTTTAGAATACATCATAAAAGGTTCAATAATTGTCAAACCAACACTATTTGTTAATTCTACTTGTTGTTTTTCTCTGTAGTTCGCCGAAAGTTTAATTCTCTCGTGATACTCGATGTTTTTTCTTTTGTTAACGGGTAAAAACACATGAAAGCGGCCGCAACCACTGTGATGACTGCTGGGATCCAACTCATGAGCATCACGATTCCTGGAATGGCCCCTTTGATTGAAACAGCATCTTGTCCGTTATAATGATACATTCCTAAAACGAGCCCTATAATAGCACCCGCTAATCCGCCTCCAAATTTTGTTGCAAAGGACCCAGCAGAATAGATCAGTCCGGTTGCTCTTCTTTTGTTTTTGTATTCCGAATAATCCGCAGCGTCTCCTAACATCACAAAAAATAGGGTTGGAAAAATAGCAGCTCCGAATTCGGATATAATTCCGATGGCGAATATGCCTCCCACATCACTTGCATCGCAGAACATTAATAAGCTATTTACAATTCCAGAAAATAACAACGCATAGATAAATAAGTTCTTTTTCCCGATTCTTTTACTTAAAGGCGCAGTTATCATAGCGCCTATGATTGAGGCAATCATTAACCCGATTAAGAAAGAGGCAGACAGTAATTGATTGTTTAAATAGTGCGTAAAATAGATAATGACAATCCCTTGTTTTATGGAGTTGTAGATGTTAAAAAGTAGCCCAACAATAAGTAGGATCAGCCAAGGCTTATTTGCCAATAAATCTTTAAAATCTTGTTTTAAATTATTTTTTTGAGTTTTTGGGGGAAGCACTCTTTCTTTGGTGGAATAAAAGGTGATTAATAATAAAACAGCTAAAACGACTGACATTAGATACATTGAATTGCTGTAGCCTTTTTGTTGATTGATGATTGTAAAATTAGCTGGTTTTAAATTTCTCTCTCCAGAAACAATGAATTCATAGGGTTGATTGGCTTCCATTGCAAAACTCTTTGAGTTTGTCGCTTCAGTGTCTTTTTTATTTACATCATTCCAGGAAAATAAAGCGATACCGTTTTCGGTTTTTATGTGTACGTTTTTGAAACTATTTTGTGAAGTAACCGAAAGTTCGTAATTGTTACCTTCAATTTTTTGAAGTTGTATTTCGGGATTGATATTTCCAAAATAGGCCACCAAAAACAGCAAAGCGCCTTGTACTAACATTCCACCAGCAAATGCACCTACCATTCTGTAAGAACCTAAGCTTGCTCTTTCTTTGTCATCTCCAGTCATGACTGCCATTAATGCGCCATAAGGAATGTTGTTGGCAGTGTATATTAAGGTAAAAAAGATATATGTGATATAGGCATAAATCAGTTTTCCAGTGTCACTAAAATTAGGATTGGTAAATAGTAATGAAAGTACAGCTGCTAAAGGAATGGCAGTCCATAAGACCCAAGGTCTAAATTTGCCATATTTAGTATGCGTTCTATCGCCAATAACTCCCATGAGTACATCGCTAATGCCATCACTAAAACGGGCTACTAAAAACAGAATCCCCACAGTTATGGGGCTTAATCCAAAAACATCTGTATAAAATATAAATAGGAAAGTAGCGACGCCTCTCCATGCAATATTTGCTGCGCCATCTCCTAACGCATAGCCAATTTTCTCTTTTAGGTTTAATTTATCCACATTGTAAAACTAGGAGTGTAGCCTATTAATAAGGTTTGTTTTAAATCTAAAGAGGTTTTTATATTGTCAAAAATGATGCAAAGAATAAAAATGAAATGATTGTTTGATTTTGTTTAATTTAAATTAAACAAAATATATTTCTTCTTTTTTTTATGTTTAAAGTTAATATTATTTTATACTTTTAAAAAGTTCGATTTGAAAAAGTAGCCTACATATTCACTGCTTTTCTTATGAAATTTAATAAAAGTTTATGTCCCAATCAAAAACTAAATTATTTTTTGTTTTCATTTTAGTATTTCAAATTTCAGTTAGTCAAAACGCAATCGAGTTTTCACAATTGGCAGGAGAGAATGCGTCTGTACAGAGTATTACTTATGCCATAAAAAAAGATAAAGACGGAAATCTTTGGATTGGCTCAGAAGAAGGGGTTTTAAAACACAATTCTAAATACTATAAAATTTATAATACTTATAATGGTTTGCCTGAAGCCTTAAATAGAACTTCTGAAATTTTTATAGATCGTGAAAACAATATTTGGGCAGGTTTAGAGAATGGTGTCTGCTTATATAATAAAGCATTTGATGAATTTGATTTATTACAGAGTAAAAATAACATAAGTCCTTTTTTAGTGTCTTCTATCGATGAAGACGCTGAAGGAAATATTTGGATTGGCGCATTTAATGGTCTTTGGACCTATAATATAGAAACAAAGTTACTTCATCAAAAAACATATGAAGATCCTATTGACGCTTTGGTTGTTACTTCTGATAAAATTTTATTTGGATCCCAAAAGGGCCTTTTTAGCTATAGCTTTCAAACTTCAATAATACAGGAAGTCAAGCTTGCTGTAAATCTTAAAGATATCCACCATTTAAGTAACATAAGAAATACAATTTATGCTGGCACTAAATCTGGAATTGTTTTTAGTTTAAAATCAACGCTCGAAACAGTTTCCTTAGATACTGTTGTGAATGATTTCAAATATCCTATTAAAGATATTATAGAAGGGTCTCACGAAAATATTTATATCGCTACTGATGGTGATGGTATTTATGATCTGGATTCACAGTATAATAGACAACGTCATTTTACTCAAAACAATAACAATAATACCTCGATTTCAAGTAATGGGGTTTATGATTTAGAATTGAGTAATGATGGCATTCTTTGGGTCGCTACCTATGGTGGTGGAGTTAATTATTATAATTCTAAGAAACTCCCTTTTATAAAAGTTCAACACCAATTAAATAACAAAAACAGTCTTTCTAGTAATTTCACACGAAGCATTGTTAAAGACAAAAATGGTCATCTTTGGTTCGGCACTGAAAATGGTTTGAGTATTTGGAATCGAGAGAAAAATACATGGAAACATATTGAACGATTTAATAAAACGTATAAATCACAAGTTATTGTTTTGGCGCTTGAAGCCGATGAAAATTACATTTGGGTAGGAACCTATAATGATGGGTTGTTTAAAATTAATATTAATACGCTTGCGATTACAAGTTTTAATGATCTAATAGGGGATTCCGATTTAATTCGTAAAATTTATACTATTAAAAAAGACTCAAAAGGAAATATATGGGTCGGTGGAATAGAGAAAGATCTAATTTCAATTTCCCCAAAAAATGAAATTATAAAATTTCCAATTCTACATATAAAAACAATTACAGAGTCTAGAGATGGATTAATTTTAGCATCTGGGAGAAATGGCGTTTATAAAATAAATCCAGTAAATAATAATTTTAAAATTATTGAAGATTTAGAACCCAATAAAAATGATTTAGCTTTTTCGTCTATTCATGATGTTCAAGAAGATGAACTCAACAATTTAATAATTGGTAGCAATGGAGCGGGGATCCTTTTTTATAATACTAAAACGAAGGATATTAAAAAGTTGAATGTCAATTCTGGATTGCCCTCGGATATTATTCAAGGCGTATTAATAGAGAACCCAAGCTCTATTTGGGCAAGTACCACAAGAGGACTTGTCAATGTTTTGCTCAAAGAAAAGGACACAATCATCAACGTATATGACAAAAAAGATGGACTTGCGAGCACGGAATATAATTATGGTAGTTATTCTAAGCTTGGTCATGATTTAATGGCTTTTGGAGGTGTAAACGGTGTGACTTTATTCAATCCAAAAAATATTGTTATTCAAGATGAGAAACCTTCGTTAGTGTTTGACGAATTTAAACTGTTTAATAAGAAAATTGAACCTTCAGAAGTGCCGCTAGAAAAACACATTAATGAAACCCATAGAATCTCTCTAGAGAGTGACGAGAATTCTTTAGAAATCGGTTTTACAGGAATTCAACAAAGTATTCCTAGTAAGATGAAGTATTCATGGCAACTTGAAGGTTTTGATGAAAATTGGTCTAAACCTAGTTTTAACGATTTTGCTACCTATACAAATTTAGAAAGTGGCTCGTACAAATTTAAAGTAAGAGCACACAATAAATATAATTTAGAAAGTAAATTTCGATCTGTAGAAATTATTATTTTATCGCCGTGGTGGGCAAGTTTTAATGCTTTTATTGTTTATGCGATTCTGTTAATTCTAATCATTGGGTTAATTATTCATTTTATAACGGTAATCATTAATAAGAAAAATGCAGAAAGTCAAATTGAGTTTTTTAATAATATTACACATGAAATAAAAACCCCTCTTACGATCTTACTGTCTTCATTAGAAAATTTAACAAATAAAAATTCAGACTCTAATAATAGAATTAAAACAACAGTTAAAAGAATTAATTCTTTGTTTGAACAAATGTTGAATTTTCACAGAGCGACTTCACAAGACAGTCTTCTTCAGGAGGTTACTAAAGTAGATTTAAATAGTTATTTTCAGGGAAGAATAAACAATTTTAAACCCCTCACTAAAGAAAGAGATTTAACGATTGACGTTAATAATAACTGGGATTTCGAGATCTTTTATTACTACAGTGACGTTTTTGATAAGATTATTTTGAACCTCTTGTCAAACGCTATTAAATACTCTTTTGATAGTGGAAAAATAGTCGTTAATTTAGATAAAACATCTACAGGAGAGTTGCAAATTGAAATTTCAGATCAAGGATTAGGAATCCCTAAAGACCAACAAAAATTTATATTAAAAGGGTATTACAGAGCAAGAAACGCAATTAATAGTCAAAGTCTTGGGACAGGACTAGGTCTCATTATGACTAAAAAGTTAATTGATAAAACAGGCGGATCTATCAGCTTTAAAAGTGTCGAAAATAAAGGGACAACCTTTACGGTTCTACTTAAGAATTTAAAATCAAAATACAAAGAAAGTGCCATTCAAAATGTTGATATGATAAAGTACGATGTCCCTCTTGTGAATCAAACAGAATTAGGCAAACTTAGTGATGCTAAAATTCTTATTGTCGAAGATAATGACGAGTTAAGAGGGCTTTTGGTGGATACTTTAGGTACTTATTTTCAAATATTTGAAGCTAGAAATGGGGTGGAAGGTATTGAAAACGCCTCTCAAAATTTCCCGGATATTATTCTAACAGATTTGATTATGCCCGAAATGGATGGTATGGAAATGTCAAAAAAACTCAAAGAAAACATCAATCTAAATCATATTCCTGTTTTTATGTTGACGGTATTACAGAACTCTAATCAAAAATTAGAAAGTATCGAAAGTGGTGTGTCTGAGTATTTAGAAAAGCCTGTTGATATAAAGTTATTACTTGCAAAAATCATTAATACTTTAAAGTTTCAAATAAAATTAAGAGAAAAATATGTGCACGATTCTGATGTAGAAAACGCATCCTTATTTAGGACTCAAAAAGATCAAGATTTTTTACAAGATTTAGAAAATAAAATTTTGGAAAACATCGAAAATAATTCATTTTCTGTACATGATTTATCTAAAAGTTTTGGAATGAGTAGAACCTCTCTGTATATGAAATTAAAAAACTTAATAGATTTATCTCCGCAAGATTTTATAATTCACACCAAACTAAAGCATGCTAAAAACTTGCTTATTAAAGGACTGCTAAGCATTAAAGAAGTTGCCTATAGTTCAGGTTTCTCTAATCCAAAATATTTTAGTACATCCTTTAAGAAGTTTTATGGTCAAACTCCTAGTGGGTTTTTAGACGGGTTGAAGAAATGAGATTCTTTTTTGGATATTAGATTTCTGTTTTTCTACGAAGTAATACTATCGTTATATAAAACAGCTTAGATCATTATCTAAGCTGTTTTGGTTTAATATGTTTATTATTATGAAGAAAGATGAGTTTACTTCCCAAACATCAAGACTTCATTCACCACCACTTCAGTGATGAATCGTTTCTCGCCTTCTTTGGTTTCATAAGATCGATTTGTAAGTTTTCCTTCAATCGCAATTTCTTTGCCTTTGGTGACATATTTTTCAATGATGTCTGCGGTTTTGTTCCAAGCGACGATGTTATGCGTTGGAGCTTGGGAAGAAATTTTCTCTTTTATATATGAACCGTCTAATGAAGTGCTTTAAAGAGAATACTAAATATTTTCAACCTTTTAAAAATGAATTAAAAACTAAAAGCTCCGATAGTAAATCGGAGCTTTTTATGCTTTTTTAGTAAGAAAGGATATTTTATTTTTCAGTTTCTAATGCCATTTCTTCGGGGGTAACTTCAATTACTTTTCCATTACTGGAGATTACTATGGGCGTTTTTTTAAACTTCTTAAATTCAATCATTTTTGTATGCGCAATCTTCAACCCTTTAGTAACTTTAGTCTCTAAATCAGATAATTCTTCTTTAATTGTCATAATATGTTGTTTTTAGTTGTTGCCAAATAGTTTCATTTTCCACAAAAAATGTACCAGTAATAGAACCTCGTGCAATCGTTTTAAATTCCTTTTCAGAATTATTAATCAATAACCACTTATCTACAATTGGTATGTATAGATTAAAGAGGTTTTTAAGCCCTTTTACAAATCGACGCTTAATTACATCTGTAGGAATGTGATGGCCACCCTCTTCGACTCTAATGCTTACCCTGTTTATAGCCAATTCTATAGAGTCCAAAGATAAGAAAAGAAGTGTAACTGTGTATCCTTTACTTTTAGCTTTTCGAATCAAGGAAGTGTAGCTTTTTGTAGCAAGCGTTGTTTATAATGCAAATGATTTATTATTTGTTAATAAATCATTAATTCTCTGTAGCATCATTCTGCCTGATTTTATAGCAACAGCATCAGGGTTAAATGGGGAAAGACCTTTAGCGATTTCATCAGCATTTACAAATTCATCACAATTAAAAATTTCAGGCAATATGGTATAAGAAACAGTTGTTTTACCCGCTCCATTAGGCCCTGCAATAATGTATATGTTTTTCATCCACCCTTTATATTAATTTGTTGTTATGTTTAATATAAGTATACAGTTTGTTTTTATTAATGCAATATAGATATAATAGGAATTTTATAAAACATAAATTTTAGCTTTGTATAAATGTAAATGAGACTGCATTTTCGTTTTGACTTTATCTAGGTTCTAAATTATGATCCATAAATAAACAGCCTAATTCATTGAATCAGGCTGTTTTGATTTAACTTTTTGAGTGTATTTAAGAAAGATAAATTTACTTACTAAACATCAACAACTCGTTCACCACCACTTCAGTGCTGTAACGTTTGTTACCGTCCTTATCGTCCCAAGAACGATTTGTTAATCGGCCTTCAATAGCAATTTCTTGGCCTTTGGTTACATAATTTTCAACCACATTCACAAGACCATTTTTCACAACGATGGAGTGCCAAAACGTGCGTTCAACTTTTTGCCTGTTCTTATCTTTATAGCTTTCATCTGTTGCTAGTGAGAATTTTGCCATTTTACCACCATCTTCAAAAGTGATGATTTCTGGATCTTGTCCTAATCTTCCGATTAACTGTACTTTGTTTCTAAGTGAGTTCATAATTTTCAATTTTTAAAGGGTTATTAATTCGTGGGTCATAGCCCATAAATTCGATTATTTTTTTTGTATTTAAATAGTTGGGATTGCTAATGCCTTGTTCCCATTTATAGATGGTAGATTCGTAAACATCTAATTCAAGAGCCATTTCAAAAGGGGAGTGTCCAAAGGTCAACCGGTATTGTTTTAGATAGTCGCCCATTGAGACAGGTTTCATTGGATAGCCTTTAGGCGGCGGGTTTAAGGCCTCGATTTCGATTTCGCAAATGGTCAACGACCTTGTACCAATCTGTTTTTATTTGTTTGTCTCCGTTTGCATCTTTGTAGTTTTCATTAGTTGCTAACGAAAATTTCGCTAATTTTTTTCCACTTTCTAGTGTGATAATTTCAGGGTCATTCCCCAAGTTTCCAATTAACTGTACTTTGTTTCTAAGTGTGTTCATGTTAAATAATTTTAAGGTTATTACAGTTTTACTATCGAACGATTCGACACTGCAAAGATGCGGTGACGTCCAAATGTTAGTCGGTAATTACCTGTTTAATTTCGTTTGTAATTACTTGTAGTCGTTTGTAATTGAATAATTTTCAGTACATTTATAGCCTGTAATCTATAATTCTATTTCGAATGAAAAAGCAATGCCCTGAATGCAATGATCCTATTGTGGGTCGTACGGATAAGAAATTCTGTAGTGACGGTTGTCGAAACAGTTTTAACAATCGTGTGAATAAAGATCAAAAAAATTTAATTCGAAATATTAATAATCGTTTGCGGAAAAACTGGCGCATCCTAGAATCGCTGAATCCGAATCAAAAAACAAAATCTACTCGTGATAAACTCATAGCAAAAGGATTTGATTTTAATTATTTCACAAGTATTTATACAACCAAAACTGGCACTATCTATTATTTTGTGTATGATCAGGGCTATTTACCACTCGAAAATAATTATTACGCCATTGTTAAACGCGAATAATCCTTTTTTTGCGGAAAACAACCGCTCCGATTAACTACAGTTAAAACCCGTTTGTTACGTCAATCGCCCGTTCGTTACATGAGTCTTGTGAGAGGTATTCTTCTAAGTTATCTTTACAGAAGTAATTTAATATCTTACTTAAAAGTTAAATTGGTTAATTTTGGAAAAGCACTATTCTTGTAGTGCTTTTTTTATGTCTAAATTTTTCAAAAGTTATATCTTTTTTCATCCCCCTTACTTTTAAAATCAAATTGATAAAAATAAAACACATACAAACAACTCAAATAATCAAGTTATAAGCTCGTTTATTACGTCAATAGTCCGTTCGTTACATGAGCCTTGTGGGAGGTTTTTGTCTATGTTATATTTACGTTAGTAATTTATTATCTTACTTAAAAGTTAAATTGGTTAATTTTGGAAAAGCACTACTCTTGTAGTGCTTTTTTTATGCCTAAATTTTATAAAAGTAGCGTGTTTCTTCAAAATCCCTTACTTTTGGATTCAAATTCCAAAAAAATGAAATACATAAAAACAACTCTAATTATTACATTTATTACAATCTTTCAAATAAATGCTCAAAGCGATTCTAACCTTATAAACCATTATGAGGCCTATCGCGTTCAAATGCAACAACAAGGTGATATCCAAGGCATCATAAATGCAATGACACATTTGATTGTGTTGGAACCTAACGTATCTAGAAAAGATACCCTTGCTGCGATTTATATGAATGAGGGTAAATATAAGCAAGCCCTAAGTTTGGTGGGTATTGAAAAGTCAGAATCGGATACGAGTATTTCCACAGAAGTGAAAGCGTATAGTTTAAAGGCTTTAAATGAGCCCGCTCGCGCCATTGAATTTTTTGAAGTTTTATTTAAAATGAGTCCTACTCCTAATCTGGCTTATGAATTAGCAGATTTAAAAATTCAAATTGGTGACATTACAACTGCAGCACTCAACATCACTTACGGGATCGCCAATGCATCTCAGGATATGATGAAGGCATATTTTGAAACTAAACCTGCGTATCAAGTACCACTAAAAGCAGGCTTTTTATATTTAAAAGCGATTTCTAAGTTTACTGAAAATTCAGAAACCAATCATGATGCGTCGGTATTAATTTTAGAGGAAGCTTTGCAAATAGCGCCTAACTTTAATCTTGCTAATATAGCGAAGGAAGCGATTCTTTCTCAAAAGGCAGCAATAAGTAAAGAGGAGTAAATATTTCAAATTATGGTATAAAAAAACAGCCCCTTGGCGCTGTTTTTTCATACCTATATATTAAGGTTTTTTACCAAATTCGAACCCGATCTTCAGGAGCTAAGTACATTTTATCTCCTTCTTTAATATCGAAGGCACTGTAAAATGCATCGATATTTTTTAGAGGTTGTGTTGCGCGTTGAATCCCTGGCGAATGTGGATCTGTTTTCACTTGTGTTCTTAAAGCATCTTCACGGGTCAAGGTTCTCCAAACGGTTGCCCATGACATGAAAAAGCGTTGTTCGGCGGTAAATCCATCAATATCTTCGGGTCGGCCATTGGTTTCAAAAAATAGTTGAAGTCCATCATAAGCGCCAAGAACACCACCTAAATCGCCAATATTTTCACCCAAAGTATATTTTCCATTGATATAAACACTGTCCATTACTTCAATGGCACTGTATTGTTCTGCTAAAGCATTTCCACGTTTTTCGAATTCAGTTAAATCGGTGTCTGTCCACCAATTATTCACGTTTCCATCGCCATCAAATCGGGCGCCTGAGTCATCAAACGCATGTGATATTTCATGTCCAATGACTGCACCAATCCCGCCATAATTGACTGCTTCATCTGCTGTATAATTGTAAAATGGGGGTTGTAAGATCGCAGCCGGAAATACAATTTCATTGTTCAATGGATTGAAATAAGCGTTCACCGTTTGTGGTGGCATGCCCCATTCGGATTTATCAACCGGTAGTCCAATTTTAGAAATGTTTTCATTCAGACCCCAATGAGCGACTGCCATCATGTTTTCGGCATAGGTATTACCATCTTTAACTTTCAATTCGGAATAATCTTCCCATTCATCTGGATAGGCAATTTTAACCGTAAATTTATCTAGTTTCTCAATGGCTTTTGCTTTTGTTTCATCACTCATCCAGTCTAATACCTGAATTCTATTTTGAAACGCTTTGATCACATTAGCAATCATTTTTTCAGCTTTTTCTTTTGCTTCTGGTGGGAATTTAGCCTCTACATATAACTTCCCAATAGCTTCTCCAACGGATCCATTGACGGTTCCTAAGGCACGTTCTTCAGCATCTCGTTGTGCTTTAGACCCATTGAGTGTTTTGCTGTAAAACTCCCAGTTTGCAGTTTCAATTTCGGGACTCAAATAGCCAGCAGCACTGTCAATTGTACTCCAAGTCATTAAGGTTTTAATATCGTCGATAGGTGTGGTATTCAGAAAAGTGTTTAAGGCTTTCATATAAGTTGGTTGCATCACTAAAACAGATTCTAAAGTTTTTGTAATGCCCATGTCTTTGATAAACTTATTCCAGTCGATTGCAGGTGTCATAGCGCTCAACTCTGTAACGGAACGTGGGTTGTTTAAGTTTCGTATGTCACGTCTTTGTACTTTGTCTAAACGTGGTTCTGCGAGTTGTGTTTCCAATTCTAGGACACGTTTTGCAGAAGCTTGAGCGGTTTTGTCATCGTAGTTAAGAAATTTAAACATACGTGCGACATGGTCAACATATTGCCCTCTAATTTCTTTCGACTTCGCATCTTGATCTAAGTAGTAATCGCGTTGTAATCCGAGCCCTCCAGGGAATACCCAAGCGGTATTCATACTACTATCGTTCAGGTCTGCTTCGGCTGCAATTCCGGCAAAAGGTGCCGAAACCCCAACAGTTTTCGTATACACAGTTTGCATGTCTGCGATACTTTGAATACTATTAATTGCCTCTAAAAGGGGGAGGATAGGCGTGATGCCTGCGTTGGCTCTAGCCACCGAATCTAATTCAGATTCAAACATTAATAATGCTTTTTTCTGGTCGGAACCTTCTTCATAGATTCCAAGTTCTTTAGACGTTTTTAGGATGTCAAGAACATCTTTTCGTGTTGATTTCCTAAGGACTCCAAAGCCTCCCCATCGTGATTCTTCGTCTGGGATGGTGTTGGTTTTCATCCAATTTCCATTGACATAGTCATAGAAATTGTCTTTTGGGTTTACGGAAAGATCCATGTTTTCTAGTATGATTCCAGGAATATTTTCGGATCCAGTTAGGGCGTTTTTGTCGGTTTTACAACCGTTAAAACTCAAAAAGCCAATCGCACATAAAAGGGTTAGTTGTTTTAAATTCATGATTTTAAATTTAGTTTGTATGTATTAGACGATATCAAAGGGAAATTGTTACAGAAATAAACAAGCATATGAATGCCTTATCAGTTTTGAAATTTAAAATGGAACCCTAAACTTGAGTTATTCTGGTTTTTCAATTAATTGCGCCTGTTTTTCGAGCGTTTTATTGATTTGGAATTTTAAATTCGAAAAAGCCTCCACCACTTTGAGTTGGGTTTGTGTAATGACTTCCTTGTTTTCCGTGTTTTTTTGATAGAGTTCGTTCAGTTGATAGCTGGTTGTGGCCAATACAGCGATTCGAGCCACGATACTATTACTGTTTATTTGTTCTGGTAGCTTTGAGTTCAGATCTTTTAATGCCGCTTCCAAATCTTCAATAGGTCCATTAAATATGGATGGATTTTCTATTTTTAGATTGGTAATATTTTTATCAATTTCAAAAAATCCTGTCCATTTTTCGATCTCTTTTAAAGTAGCCTTGTTTAGAACAAACTCATTTTTGAAGCTTATTGTTTCTTTCGTCTCAATTGTTTCTTCTACAGGTGTATTTACAGCAGTGTCTTGGGGTGAAGTCTCTGTTTTACAGCTATATAAACTGATGGATACCAATAACAAGAATGTGATGTAATAAAATTTATTTTTCATGTGTTTCAGTTAATCCGACGCATTTTATAAATAGAGTCTCAAGCTATGAGAACTTCACACAAATATCAGATAAATATCGTAATAAACCATCAGGATTGGATTTAAAAGGCATTTTTTAAAAACGATTTTCAGTATTTTTAATATCTTTAACAGATGTTAAAAGGGCTATTGATTATGCTTGCGGTGTTTGTGGTGGTTGCTGGAATTCATGTTTTTTCGATGCGAATTGCACGCATTCCTCAAGAAAAAAAGGAGCGCTATAGAAAACGATTTTGGATATTTTATGCGCTGTATTTTATATGTTGGGGCATTTTGAATATGCTTTCAAAAGAACGCTTTGATTGGTTTGATTTTGGCTTTGTCATCATTGGAGTCACTTATTTAATTTTGATTTTCTTCAAAAAATTAGAAGCCTAGGCTATATGACGTAATGGACTGCTAGTCTGCACTAATGGGTTTTTTATCAACACGCTAAAGCGTGGCATCTGTGGGGCGTGTTATTTGTTTACCTCTTTAAGGAGTTCAGTTGCAGCTAATTTTCCAAAATCATTAGCAGCCAGAGGACTCGCAGCTGTGATTAATTTTCGATCTATATAAACCGTGTTATCAGCCTTTTGGTTAATAATGGTCACTCCCAAAGCCTTGAGTCTTTCCCCATACTTGTAGGGCATAGGACCGGGCGTATAACCGATCATTGGGCCTTGTTCATCTACTGCATCTGGAAACGCAGCAATTTTGTAACCTTTATAAATAAACGAATCTTTATCGTCTTCTAAACTTGCAGCTAATAATGCTGCTGGGCCATGGCAAATTGCAAGTGTAAACAGATCTTTCGAATACGACCATTTTAATAATTTATTCAAATCTTTGTTTTCAGGGAGTCCAAGCATTGCTCCATGGCCGCCAGGAATAAAGAGTGCTATATAATCTGAACGATCCTTCATCTCATATGAAACAAAATCAGATAAGCTTTCTGGGTTTTCAAGTTTATTCTTGAATTCAGAGTAAATTGCTTTAATATGCTCATCTTCTTCTGGCATTGCCCAATGTTCAATGACAACGGGCTTTCCAGTTGGCGTTACAATATCAATCTCAAAACCAGCATTTTTTAAATGCAGTATAGGCAAAAGTATCTCGACCGGATGGTTTCCGGTAGAAAACTTTTTACCGTTAGCCATGGTCATTTTTTTTTGTTCAGTACAAATCATCAATACCTTTTTATGTCCTGTGTAAGGGTTCTCATAACGGGTGTTATCAAAATTAGTAGTCGGAGACGTTGCTAATTTTAATGCTAAAGGCGATGGTATAAAGGCACCATCTTCGGTGGCTGTAGGTCTGCTTGTGAGGTATAATGTGATAAACGCAAGGCCAATGATACTGACTAAGCCAATTACTATTTTTTTCTTCATGGTTTAGGTTTTTGTTTTAGGATATATAAGTTACTAATTCTGTCATTGGTTTTCTAACTTTTTTCAGGTTCACCAACCAATCTTTATCGGTGTCTCTATAGCCTAGTGGTAATAATAATGTGCTTCGTAATCCTTTTTCACCTAAGCCTAAAATTTTATCCAATGAATCTGCATCAAATCCTTCCATTGGAGTGGAATCAACCCCTTCAAAAGCAGCTTGAGTCATCGCGGCCATAAACGCAATATAGGTTTGTCGTGCAGCATGTTGAAAATTGATTTCTGCATCTTTTTGTGGATAAGATGATAATAGCATTTGACGGTAACTTTCCCAACCTTCGTTTTTAAAACCTCGGATCTCGTTCGTCAAATCAAACATGTGGTTAATGCGATCTTCCGTATAATTGTCCCAAGCAGCGAACACCAATAAATGGGAACAATCCGTGACTTGCGGTTGATTCCAAGCAATTTCTTTGATGCTAGATTTAGTCTCTTTATGAGTCACTACAAACACTTCAAAAGGTTGTAACCCGCTAGAAGTTGGCGCTAATCGGATCGCTTCTAAAATGGTATCTATTTTTTCTTGAGGCACGACTTCGCCATTCATAGCTTTAGTCGCATACCGTTCATTTAATTTATCTAAAAAACTCATGGTCTAATGTTTTAATAATCACAACAAAAGTAAATGATAATTAAAACACAAAAATGAATCTATGGTAATAAATTAATTTCTAATTCGCTCTTTTCGGATTCTACTTAAACTCTGTGGGGTTATTCCTAAATACGAGGCAATCTGATAGTTTGGTATTATTTTTTCAAAGTCTGAATAATCCTTTAAAAATTGATCGTATTTATCGGATGCAGAGAGTGTTAATAAACTTAAAATCCGTTTTTGAAGTATGGCGATCCGTTTTTCAAAATTTTTTCGCTGAAAGGCTTCAAAAGCAGGATGTTCTTTATAAAGCTTATCAACGTTATTTTTATCAAGAATAAAAACTTTAGAAGGGGTTAAACTTTCTATGGAGATGCTCGATTTAGCATCTGAATAGAGGGTCATATAGTCACTGATCCACCAATTGTTAATGGCGAATTGAATGGTGTATTCTTTTCCGTTTTCTGTTTTGTAAAAAGACCGTAAACAACCACTTGCAACAAAAATGTGTTCTTTTTTTATAGAATTATCAGAAAGAATTATTTCACCTTTTACGAACGTTTTTTCTTTAATAACTTCACTCAGTTTGTTTTCTATTTCAGATGAAATGGAAATAGTTTGTTTAAAATAGTCTAAAAGTTCATTCATTTATTCAAAGTACCGCGAGGTTTTTGTTTTTGATTTGTTGCGCTTGCATTCGGCGAGTGGCTACGCCCTAAAGTTAGTAAATAAATCCACAACTGCCGTCATGCTTTTGGCGTGATGTCGTTAAGTATCCTTATATAATTCATTGTAATTTCTACGCTTTTTATAATTTTTTTAGTTCCGCTAAGTCTGGAGACTTTGCGCTGCGGGGGTTTATTTTTTTTTAGAAGGGTTGCGCAACGGTTACTATTGTTAGGCACTGGTATTATTTGCTCAATGCTTTTAATATTCTCTCCTCATTAATTACAATATCTCTAAACAAAACGTGAGGAAATTCTTGATATTTAGACGTTTTAAATGCTTCAAAAATTTTCGAAAGGGTAGAAGCTGTAATTAAAGACAAATTCATTTCTGTGTCCATTTCACAATCAGTAACGAAGTCATCACTAAACTCTGGTGCAACAAGTAATATTTTTACAATTCGTAAATCGTTTTTTAATGCTAGATTTTGATAAGATTTTAATTGTCGTGAAACCGAACTAAATTTATTATAACCTCTTTCTTTACTTGTTTTACACTCAACAATTATAATTTCTTGATTCCCCAAGTTTAAAAGAATATCCATCATATCCTTTTTTGTATTCAGTTGTTTTTTAAACTTTTCATCTACATTAAATCCAATTCCTTTAAAAATCACACTTGTCAGTTCCTCAAATTTTAAACCAATTTCACTTTCTTTAATTACAATTCCGTTGTCTTTTAGCAAATTTAGGTTTCTGTATGCTACGTTTTCATAATTCTCTAAATACAAGTTTTCGACATCTTTGTAATGCTCCAGAATGTTTAAAATATCATCTCCTCTTTGTTTAATTCCGTTGTCTTTTAGAAATTTTATTCTATCATCTTTAAATATTAAATCTAAAATATCTCTTGGTTTTATATTATAATCCAGTAGAAAATCTGCTTTTAACACAAATTCGTCTTGAAATTCAAATTGTTCTTTTATCTGCTTATTTAATTTCGGTAAAGAAATATTTAATTCAGTTAGAAGTTTGTCAAATCCGTCAAGAGAAATACCAACTTTTTCGTCACGCTCAATATTCTCAAAATATTCAATTAAATTGCTAATTTTATCGTCTAACGTACTGCCTTTTAGATTGCTAATATTCAGTCCTTTTTCACAAAGTTCGTTTAAAGATTTCTTCTTTTCGGTTAGTGTACTTCCTGTTTTATATATGTCTGACAATAATAAATTGGTAAATGAAACACCTTCTTTAATAATTCCTTCAATTTTCTGAGAGTAGGTCAGTTTTCGGTTAATATTGTGATCTTTTGAAATTTGATTGATTATTGGTTCTCTCAAAAGTTTTAGAGTTCTACGATAAAATTTTTCTGCTATTTCTTTTTCACGGATTTTGCGTAAAAGTCTTACCATTTCATCTGCAACATAAATCGTATTTTCCTTGTTAGAGTAGAAGATTACGCCAATATTTTTAAGTCCTTTTATTACAGTCTGAATATCTATTTTTTTGATTGGTAAGATTGAGTAATTAATCAGCTTAATTTCTTCTTGTGAAAGCCCAAGTTGTTTTGAAAGAGTTAAAATAATGGACAGCTCATCTGACGTAATTTTGGCTTCACGATTATTTTCTTGGTCGTTGTAATATGCCGTATGTAAGCAAGTTTTATAGATTTTATAATCTCTTTTCCTTGTTTCGCTTAGCTCTGATTTATCGTTTTCAAAATCTGCGTTTAAGATTTTTATCCTGTTTTTCAGGTGCTTTATTTCATTTTCATATAATCTCGAAAACCAATCTTGTTTCATTATACAATTTCCGTCACGAATTAAAATGTCCATTAAAACATCAAGTTGTGAAGTGATTTCTTGAAACTCACATTTTATGTGTTCCTGAAATTCATTTGAAGTTAAAGCAAAAACTTTAGCTATATTTTGATTGTCAACTGATTTTAATCCTTTGTCTGATGAGCTTAAAATCTTGTCAATTTCTTTGCTATTTTTCGGGTTTTTTGAAATGATATTGTCAATAATTTTTATAAACGAGTTCTTTTCTAATGAGCCAAGTTTATCTAATATCTTTTCTAATTTCATATTTGTTTCTTATTTTGTTCATGTTGTTCATGTTGTTCATGTTGTTCATTATGTTTGTGTCTAACTACTGTATAAACGCACTGTTGTATTTATGTCGTTTATCTATTGCTAAAAATGCAGCCTATCGGAATGGTTCCGATACGTTATTCAGTAAAACAATATCTAAATATTAGATCAATTGGTTGTGAAGATTTTGACTTGGGGTCATCATCTGAGATAAAAGTAACAAAATAAAATGAGTTTCCTAATAATAGCATTGAAATCAACACGAAATCAGTGCTTGCCTTGCTTACAGATTTATTTGTGCCTCAAAAATAGTCACTGCGTTTCCAATAATTTCAACCGTATCATCCACTAATTTTACGTGTAATTGTCCCGTTCTTTCGGAAATTTGTTCGGCAATAAACTCACTTTTTCCAGTTCTTAAATTCCAAACAGGGACCAAGCCACATTGAGCAGACCCGGTCACAGGATCTTCATCAATTCCATAGATGGTGACAAAACAACGGACTACAAAATCGATGGAGTCCCTTTCTGAAAGCGCGGTGATCATCAAATGGCCAAGTCCATTTTCAATCATTTTATTAAAAACAGGTTTTGCGTCTTTAATGTCTTTTTCATTGTTGGCAATGGCAATGGTCCAATCACTTGAACATTTATACACCTCCATAGGCGTAAAGCCAATGAGTTCTTTAAAATTCTTGGGCGTTTCTATTTTTTTGATTTTATAGATAGGAAATACCATTTTAATTCCATTAATCTCTTTCGAAATTTTTAAAAGGCCGCCTTTGGATTTAAATTCAATACGTTCATTTTCTGCGATCGTTTTGTTATCATACAACAGGTGGGCAGCGGCAAGAGTTGCATGTCCACACAACTCAATTTCGGATGTAGGCGTAAAAAATCGAATACTAAAAGGCGTCTCCGAAATGTTTACAAAAGCCGTTTCAGACAAATTCATTTCCATGGCAATATTCTGCATCAACGCGTCTTCAAGATCTTCTTTGAGAATCATCACCCCAGCAGGATTGCCCTTAAAGGCTTTTTTTGTAAACGAATCAACTTGATAAATTGTTTGTTTCATTTTTCAGCAGTTTAGAACCTTGTTTGAATGTGGTTTTTTATTAAATTTTAGACGCAATGTATTCGTTTACAAAATTTTCCAAAACGTTTAAAGGAATGGCACCATGAGAAATGACCACTTCGTGAAACTCACGAAGATCGAATTGGTCTCCCAACGCATCTTTTGCTTTTGAACGCAGTTCTAGAATCTTTAGCATTCCAATTTTATAGGCGGTTGCTTGACTTGGCATTACAATGTGTCTTTCGACCATTTTAATGGCGTCTAACTCCGCATTTGGAGTGTTGTCGGTATAATATTTAATACCGGTCTCTCGGGTCCATTTTTTGGTGTGTATCCCAGTATCGACTACCAGTCTACAGGCTCTCCATAGTTCCATTGCCAAACGTCCAAAATCCGAATAAGGATCGGCGTAAAAGCCCATTTCTTTTGGGATAAATTCTGAGTATAATCCCCAACCTTCGGTATAGGCGGTATACCCACTAAATTTTCTAAACATTGGAACGTCTTCTAACTCTTGTTGAATGGCCAATTGCATGTGATGTCCTGGGATTCCTTCGTGATATGCTAAGGCTTCCATTTGGTAGGTTGGCATGGATTCCATGTCATATAAGTTGGCGTAATAAATTCCGGGTCGAGAGCCATCGGCAGCAGGACGGTTGTAAAAGGCTTTTCCAGCCGATTTTTCTCTAAAAGACTCTACAGCTTTTACAATGATATCTGCTTTGGGCTTTGTGATAAAGAGTTCATCGAGTCGTGTTTTCATGCTGTCAATCAAATGCACAGCTTCTTTTAAATAGGCCTCTTTTCCTTGTTTATCTTCGCTATAATAGAATTGTTTATCCGTTTTCATAAACTGAAAAAAGGCTTGCAAGTTGCCTTCAAAACCAACGTTTTTGCGAATCGCATCCATTTCTCCATGAATTCGAGCCACTTCCCTTAATCCTATTTCATGGATTTCATCAGCAGTTAAATCGGTCGTGGTGGTTCTTTTTAAAGCAGTATTAAAAAAGGCTTCGCCATCAGGGAATTTCCACGCACCATGATCAGAATTTGCGCGTTTCTTTTGTGCTTTCATAAAAGAAATTAAGCCGTTGTAAGCGGGTTTTACAGATGTTAAGAGCGCTTGTTTTGCTTGTGTTTCTAAACGTGTTTTTGTTTTGGCATCGATCTCTAATTCATTTACTTTTTTCAAGAAATCTTTTAATAAAGTACTTTGCTTTTTAGAAGAATCAAAAGGTTGTCCAATCAAGATATTTTCTGAATCTTGGACGACTTTGTCAAACACAAATTTTGGAGGCACAACGCCAATCGCTTCACGGGCTTTTAGGTTTTCTACTAATTGATCGAAATAGGTCTTAAAACCATTTAGTCTAGAAATATAAGCTTCTGCATCTTTCACATCATCAATACGGTGCATGTTGATCATAAACGCAGGTTTTCCAGACTGGGCGCCAAACATTTGATTGACAGGGTAGTCGTGAAGTCGGTATTTATAATCCTCAATACTGTTTTCGAGATCTTGTTTAAAGAGATTATAACTCAAGAGCACTTCTTTAGAGAGTGCGGCTACATTGACAGAGTCGGTTAACCATGCCAATTCTTCTTTGTTTATTTTTAAATTCTTTTCTTCTAAAGTTGGCGAGTTGTCATTCAGCTTTCCGTAATCTTTTTTGATGCCAAGTCGGGTTTGAAATTCTGGATACATATCGACGCCTTCATCAAAGCTTTTCTGAAAAAAGTCACTGACTTTTTTTGATTCTGAAGCAATTTCTGCTTCCGTATATACGTTTGCACTTTTTTCTTTACAAGAAACAATCAATAAAGAAATACTTAAAATAAGGAGCGGTTTTAAAATGAAAGGTTTCATAGTGATTTGTTTTAGAATTTAGGTTTTTTTTAAATGAGTAGCAATGTATTAGTGTTTGATTAGTTGGGCTGCCTGCCAATAGGCAGTTGGTTTAGCTACGAATTTAGCAAATAATTACCGGATAGAAAAATCTGAAAAACGTGTAAAACTCTAGCTACGTCTTTCAGACTTGACAACCACACGATACAATTGGGTGAGTAGGCAAGAGAGTCTTTTTTTGAGTTTATAGTTTGGAAAAATGAAAAAAATATTTGTATATTTAAACACCTAAATTTATATTATGAAAACACATTACTTTTTTATTTTTTTAATTACGACCCTCGTTACTTTTGGACAAACTACTCTTTCATCTGGAGATTTGATTGTGACGTCCTTAATAGCGGATGGAAATGATCGATTTGAATTCATTCCATTAGTAGACCTTAGTGCAGGTACGGTTATTTATTTTACAGAAACAGGTTGGAACGCAGCGACTAGTTCATGGCGAAGTGATGACTTGACTGAAGGTGTGGTCCAATACACGGCACCAACAGCAATTACTAGAGGTACCGTCATTTCGATTGAAGAAGATGCCAATACCAATGGTCAAATTAATCTTCCAACAGATGGATCCGTTAGTATTTCTAATTATGGAGGTAGTTTTTCACTCTCAGGGGCTGGCGATCAAATTATTGCCTTTCAGGGCACACCACCAGCAGATTGGGATGGGTCAGGAACCAATCCTTTTCCAGCGCCAAATTTTATTTTTGCGATCACTAGCCACAGTTCTGCTTGGCACGATGCAACGAGCACAAATAGTACAGCGATTCCTACGGGTCTAACCAATGGATCAACCGCTGTAGCTGCTGGTTCGGGCACAGGTTCAGGCGATGAATATGACAATATCTATTTTGATGCCGTCACAAACCCATTAGCAGGAAAAACGAAAGCGGAAATATTAGCTTTGGTTGGAAATGTTGCCAATTGGAAAGGAGATAATGGAGTGCCATTAGCATGGAAAATTTCAAGTTTTACCTTGTCTTCAGATCAATTTTATAAACCTGAATTTTCAGTGTTCCCTAATCCAGTCGAAAATGGTGTTATAAATATACAATCACGTATTGTGGGTTTAAAAACTATCAATGTATTTGATGTGAATGCACGGGCTGTTTTATCCACACAATTAGGGTCAGACGTATTGGATGTCTCTTTTATGGATCGAGGATTTTACTTCTTGAACATCGAAATTAATGGAGCTTCTACCACCAAAAAAATTATGATTAAGTAAAGACATTTTAATTTTTGGTTAATTTTTGGTATCGATTGCATTAAAAATGAAAAAACCACTCAAATGAGTGGTTTTTTTTAAAGTGGTGCCTCCAGGAATCGAACCAGGGACACATGGATTTTCAGTCCATTGCTCTACCAACTGAGCTAAGGCACCTCCTCGCATAATGCGGTTGCAAATATAGTGGAATTTTAATATTCGCAAAGTAAATTTTTATAAAAAATGGTTTTGTAAATTTACAATCTAAATGGGAGAGATGAATTTAATAATAGACATTGGAAATACAGCGACTAAACTAGCTGTTTTTCAAGCAGGTAAAATAAAAAAAACACAAAGAGTAGCAACCACAGTATTGGTTGAAGAAGTTGAGAAACTTCTTGCTATTTTTCCTGAAATTAAACAAGGAGTCCTATCATCAGTTATGAAATTAGAGACTTCGGACGTTAATTTGCTTCAAAAATTACTGCCAATTAAAGTTTTGGTCCCAACGTTTAAGATGCCTTTTGAAAATAGGTATGATACCCCTCAGACCTTGGGCGTAGATCGTTTAGCACTTATGGCGGCGGCCGTCAAACATTTTCCAAATAAAAATGTTTTAGTAATTGATGCCGGAAGTTGTATAACATATGACTTTCTAGATGCACAACAACAGTACTTGGGAGGCGCCATTTCTCCAGGGTTAAATATGCGCTATAAATCCTTAAATACGTTTACGTCCCGTTTGCCGCTTGTATCTCCCAAAGCGCCAGAAGCCTTGGTGGGAACATCGACTGAAGCGTCAATTCATTCGGGAATCGTTTATGGTGTTTTACTTGAAATCGAAGGAACTATTGAGGCATATCAAAATAAATATTCAGATTTAACAGTTATTTTAACAGGAGGAGATGCAGATTTCTTGTGTAAGCAATTTAAAATTAGCATATTTGCGAATTCAAATTTTCTTTTAGAAGGACTTAATTTTTTACTAGAATTTAATTCAAACGAATGATAAAAAAGTTTATAGTACTCATCACTGTTGTTTTTACATGCAATTCTTTTGCGCAACAAGGGACTAGTTCTCCATACTCATTTTATGGGTTAGGAAGTTTAAAATTTAAAGGAACTGTAGAAAATCAATCTATGGGAGGCTTAAGTGTCTATTCCGATAGTATACATTTGAATTTAAGAAATCCGGCTTCCTATGCTGGTAATAATTTAAAATTTTACAACAACGAAGCTCGACCTATAAAGTATACGGTAGGAGGAAGTCAATCTTCAGTTAACCTCAAAACAGAATCGGCGAATGATAATGCTAATACGACCACCTTTGATTATTTAGCGATCGCGATTCCGTTAGGTAAGTTTGGTGCTGGTTTTGGAATCATTCCTTACTCTTCAGTAGGTTATAAATTGCAGTCGATAGATGCGAACGATGTCCTTCAGTACAAGTACAGAGGCGAAGGTGGATTAAATAAAGTATTTGTAGGGGTCGGATATCAGCTTACTAAAGACCTTCGGGTTGGTATTGATACACATTATAATTTTGGAAACATCACCAATACAAATATTGCATACGGATATAACGATGACGGCGATTTTTTACAATACCATAGTCGTGAGGTCAATCGTTCCGATTTAGGAGGAATTTCATTTAATTTTGGAATTATATATTCTAAGTTATTGAAGGACAATTTAGAATTGATGGCATCTGCAACGTTTTCACCAACGTCTAATTTGTCTTCTGAAAATGAACGTTCATTTTCATCCATTGTGATAAACCCCTCTACCGATCAAGATTTTGCTATTAATACAATTGATGTTGATTTAGCATCTCAAAATTTAAAAAACACGACCCTTAAAATCCCTACTAAATCCTCAATAGGGGTTGGTGTTGGGAATCCTAGAAAATGGTTTGCCGGCGTAGAATACACGCTTCTAAAGGCCAGTCAGTACACAAATCGATTAGTGACGATTGATAATGCTGTTTTTGAAGATGCTTCTACCATTTCATTGGGAGGTTTTTACATTCCAAGATACGATTCGTTTAACAATTATTTAAAACGGGTGGTTTACAGAGCAGGACTCCGTTTTGAAAACACAGGATTGATTGTGAACGATCAAGCTATTAAGGAGTTTGGCATATCTTTTGGTATGGGGTTACCAGTGGGACGCGTTTTTTCCAATGCCAACCTTGGAGTTGAGATCGGAAAACGAGGAACCACCAATGCGAATTTAGTACAAGAAAATTTTGTAAACTTCCAAATTAGTTTGTCTTTAAACGATCGCTGGTTTGAGAAAAGAAAGTTTAATTAAGGACCACTATTCGGAATAATAATACAGTATCAACTATTTGAAATCAATTAAATCATTTAAGATGAAAACAAAAATCACTTTAGTCATAACACTTATTTTTTTTAGCTTTATATCTATAGCTCAAAATGAAAAAGACATGGAAACGCTGTCTATTTTTAGTGAGTATGCGAAATCTAAAAACTACGATGCAGCCTATACGCCTTGGATGGAATTACGTAACCGTAACCCAAAATTCAATAAAGCAGTGTTTGTATATGGAGAACGTATTTTGGCCTCTAAGATAAAGAACACAGAGGGGGAAGAGAAAATTGCATTTATTAATGATTTATTGAAACTTTGGAAAGAACGAAGCGAGGTGTTTCCTAACATTACACCACAAGGTTCCTATCTTGCGAAAGCATCCCAGTTACAATATAACAACAGAGAATTGTTAAACAAGTCAGATGAGGAGCTATATGCAGCATTTGATACAGCTTATACTTCTGATCCCAAAACGTTTACAAATCCAAAAAGTTTATATACTTATTTCTCTTTAATGGTTGATTTGTATGATGCTTCATCAAAAACAGCACAAGAGCTATTTAATAAGTACGATGATATCAGTGAAAAAGTAGATTTTGAAGTTAAAAATTACACCAATAAAAGGAACGCATTTTTAGATGAAGAAGGAGAAGTTAAGGAGTTAGATAGAAAAGACGCTTCACGTCTTAAATCCTACAACAGCTATTTAAAAGCCTACGATCAAATTGCAGGAAGTATTGATACGAAACTAGGCTCAAGAGCTAATTGTGAAAACTTAATTCCATTATACTCTAGAGATTTTGAAGCGTACAAAAATGATGGAGTTTGGTTACAAAGAGCCATGAACAGAATGTATGCAAAAGGATGTAATGACGATGTTTTATTTGTTCAAATTGTGGAACAAAAAAACGCACTCGAACCGAATGCAGATACGGCCTTTTATTTAGGAATATTAAAAGAAAAAGCAGGGAAAAATTCGGAAGCACTTAGTTTCTATAACCAAGCGGTTGAATTGGAAGTTGATAGTTTTGAAAAATCTAAAATCCTATATAAGATTGCGACCAATTTCAAAAAGAAAGGACGCTTCAGTCAAGCAAGAACTTACTACATGAAAACGCTAAAAACAAACCCAAGTATGGGAAAAGCCTATTTAGCCATTGCAGCGATGTATGCTAAAAGTGCTAATGATTGTGGAACGGATAATTTTTCCAAACGCGCGGTCTATTGGTTAGCGGCAAAAGAAGCCGCAAAAGCAGGGAGAGTCGATCCAACTATGAAAAAAAATGCAGGTAAATCAATTGCTAATTACACTGCCAAAGCCCCTCAGAAAAGTGAAATATTTTCTTCAGGACGCGCAGGTCAAGTGATTAATGTTGGGTGTTGGATTCAACGTAGTGTTTCAGTCCCAGCTCTTTAATGACTATAAACACTAACATATCATTAAAAAACATCGTTATCCTATTTGCGGTAGCGATGTTTTTTTCTTGTAATAATACACTAAAAGAAGTTCAGAACGTAGGAATAGAGACCTATGTACCTATGTCTGTTGCAGAAAACATCAATACAAAATACACGGATTCTGGGCGTTTAACCTCGATTCTAATTAGCCCAAAAATGCTAAATTTTTCTAACAGAGATTTTCCGTTTTATGAATTCCCAGAAGGCGTAAACCTTACTATGTTTGATGAAAAGGATCAAAAAAGCACCATCAAATCAGACTTTGCAATTGTATTCAATAAAACAGATATTATTGACCTACAAGGCAATGTGGTTTTGACTACCTCCACTAATGATACCTTATTCACAGAACAACTTTTTTATGACCAAAAAAAGGAATGGCTATTTACCAATCACCCCGTAAAATTCAGAACCAAAGACTATATTACTAATGGAAATGGATTTGATTCAAATAAAAATTTCACCAACGCACAAGTGCTAAAAGTGAAGGGACGAATTTTTGTTGACGAATAATTTGTATCTTTACTTTGTAATTTAATTGAAATTTAAAAAATGAAAATTCTTTCGCTTTTACAATATTTATATTTAGTATTTGCAGCCCTTTTTGTAGTAGACATGTCTAGTAAATGGGACAGTGACCGAAATGCTGCTTACTTATCTTTGTTTTTTGCAGTTCTTGCCGTTTTTATGTTTTTTTTCCGTAAAAAATTCAGAAAGCGTTTTGAAGATCGCGGTAAACTATAATCATGACCATAGATATTATTGTCATTATTTTAAGTTTGATTTTATCTGCATTTTTTTCTGGGATGGAGATTGCTTATGTGTCCTCAAATAAAATTCATATTGAAATTGAAAAAAAACAAGGCGACCTTTTATCAAATTTACTCACTAAAATAACTGCAAAACCCTCCAAGTTCATCGCAACTATGCTCATCGGGAATAATATTGCTCTTGTGATTTACGGGTTTTATATGGGGGATATACTGGTAGATTGGTTTGCAGCGCATTTACCGTCTTCTAACATACTTATTAATTACCTGCTTAACGAATTGTCATTACTTACACAAACCGTAATCTCGACGCTTGTAATACTGGTAACTGCCGAATTTTTGCCAAAAGTTTTTTTTCAGATTTATGCCAATTCATTGCTCAAACTGTTTGCAGTTCCTGTTTACATATTTTATATTTTATTTTCATTAGTTTCTGATTTTGTCATTTGGATTTCAGATGTAGTTTTAAAAACATTATTTAAAACAGAAGGAGATGAGGTTCAGCTTGCTTTTTCGAAAGTTGAGCTAGGAAATTACATAAGCGAACAAATGGAATCTGTGGAAGCTCACGACACCATCGATAGTGAAATTCAGATTTTTCAAAATGCACTCGAATTCTCGGAAGTAAAATCAAGAGAAGTAATGGTGCCTCGAACAGAGTTGACAGCCATTGAAATTCACGAGACGATCCAGAGTCTCAATGAATCCTTCACCCAAACAGGCCATTCAAAAATACTCGTTTATAAAACTACTATCGATGATATTTTAGGGTATGTCCATTCGTTTGATTTATTTAAACATCCTAAAAATATAAAATCAATGTTAAGGCCTGTAGAATATGTGCCCGAAACGATGTTGGCAAAAGATGTCTTGAATGTTCTCATTAAAAAGCGTAAAAGTTTAGCGGTTGTTTTGGATGAATATGGTGGCACCTCGGGTATTATGACCGTCGAAGATATTGTTGAAGAACTTGTTGGTGAAATTGAAGATGAACACGATACGATGGATTTTATTGAAGAAAAATTAAAAGACAATACCTATTTGTTTTCAGCTAGGTTAGAGGTGGATTATATTAACGAAACTTACAGGCTTCAACTTCCCGAAAGTGAAAATTACGAAACCCTCGGTGGGTTTATTGTGAACCATACCGAAGAAATTCCAGAACAAAATCAAGAAATAAGAATCCATCAATTTCATGTGACAATCAAGGAAGTTTCTAATACCAAAATCGAATTAGTGACGCTCAAAATCGTAGAAGTGTCTTAAATAAAGCAGTTGCTCAGAATTATATTCTTTTCTCCTTTCATTATTTCAAAGAAATTGGTATTTTCGTCCACTATATTTAAAAAAATAACACACACTACAAATGGCAGTTTTAAATAAAATTAGACAACGTTCTATATTCTTAATCATTATCATCGCATTGGCGTTGTTTTCATTCATCATTGGAGATATTTTTCAAAACTTAGGTTCGTCCTCAAAATCTCAAACCGTTGTAGCAACGATCAACGGCGAAGACATCGAAAGAGATGCTTTCATGAATCAAGTTGAAAATGTACAACGTCAATCTGGAGGTTCCGTAACCAATACACAAGCAATGAACCGTGTTTGGGACCAGGAAGTAAGAAATAAAGTGATGAAAACACAATATGATGCCGTTGGAATCTCCATCGAAAGAGATTATATGCGTCAATTGTTAAAACAAAATTTAGGCACTTTCGAGGAGTTTAAAAATGAAGCAGGTTTATTTGATGAAGATAAGCTCAATGAGTTTATCGCAAATCTAAAAGCCATCGCACCAGAATCGACGACTTTAAATGGAAGTCCTGTGAATTATAAAGCCTGGACCGATTTTGAGCAAAACATTTCTCAAACCGGCGTTCAACAAACGTATTTTAATCTTGTGAAAGCAGGCGTTGTTGGAACACTAACGGAAGGTGAATTAGAATATCAACTTGAAAATGATAAAGTAGATTTGAAGTATGTTCAAATTCCTTTTTCTTCAATTCCGGATAGTGTGTTGACCGTTAAAAAATCGGACATCACAAACTACATTAAGAAGTTTCCAAAAAAATACGAAGTAGAAGCATCAAGAAACTTGGTGTATGTTCAGTTTAAAGAGACAGCCTCTTTAGAAGATGAGCAAACAATTCAAGCAGATCTAACGGCCTTAATTGAAGACAAAGTAGAGTTTAATGAAGCTGCCAAAGCAAATGAAACAGTGGTTGGTTTTAAGAACACTTCTGATTCAAAGGCTTTTGTAAATGCGAACTCTTCATCTAAATTTAACGATGAGTATGTGTTTGAGTCTAAACTACCAAATGCACAAGCACTCATAGGTTTAAGTTTAAATGAGGTTTACGGACCTTATAAAGATGGTACATCTTATAAATTATCAAAATTGGTATCTAAAAAAATGATTGCTGATTCAACCAAAGTACGTCACATACTGATTCCTTTTATTGGGTCTACTCGTGCTGATGCTACAGTGACTAAAACAGATGCTCAAGCGAAAACCACTGCGGATAGTATTTATAATGCAATTAGATCTAAGCGCTCAAAATTTAAAAGCTTATTGTCTTTATCATCTGATAAAGTAAGTAATGAAAAAGACGGGGAAATTGAATTTGCTTATGCTGATGGATTTGCAAAAGAATTTAAAGCTTATGCTTTTGAAAATCCTAAAGGAAGTTTAGGCGTTGTGAAAACAGATTTCGGATACCATATTATTGAAGTTCTTAGCCAAGGTAAAAAACAACAAGCCTATAAAGTAGCTACAATCGTTCAAGATATTGAGCCATCAATCAAAACCATTGATGATGTGTTTAAGAACAAATCTAAATTTGAGATTGCGGTTGCAAACGCCGATTTCAACGAAGTCGCAAAAGAGAACAACTATACTACAGTTCCTGTAAGCAGTATAAAAGAATTGGATGAAACGATTCCTGGCCTTGGAGTTCAAAGATCCATTGTGAGATGGGCATTTGATGATGGTGTTGAAGCAGGAGATTTTAAAAGTTTCAATACATCTGGTGGTGGTTTTGTCGTTGCTAAAATTACAGCAGTGAATGAAGCTGGACTTATGAGTACAGAAAATGCTTCTGTGACAGCACTTCCAGAAATCAGAAAAGAAATGAAAGCGGCATTAATTAAGAGCCGTGTAACTGCAACGACTTTAGAGGCGATTGCATCGGCAGAAAATCAAACCGTAAAAACGGCTTCGGCGGTTAATATGAAAAACCCAACATTATCAGGAGCAGGAAGAGAACCTAGAGTTATTGGAACCGCTTTTGGATTGGAAGAAGGAGCTACTTCTCAATTAATTGTAGGTGCCAATGGCGTGTATGCAGTTCAGTTGATCAAATCAACGCCAGCAGATGCGTTGCCAAATTACCAAGCGGCAGCAAATCGTGTTGGTCAGACAAAATCAAATGCTGTGAATTCACAATTATATAATGCATTAAAAGATGCTTCTGAGATCGAAGATTACAGAGCGACGTTTTACTAACAAATAAATTAAAATACTAGATAAAAAAGGATTCAGAAATGGATCCTTTTTTTTATAAAATCATTTCTGAATAAGGAACGATGGTCTCAAACCCTTTTGCCTCAAAATAGGCCATAGAAGCAGTGCTGCCACTCGCTAAGAAAAAGTCCCCACCCCAAGCGCCTAAACTCTTAATAGCACCCTCATAATCCGAAAAAAGGACCTCCTTTAAAGGCGGTTGTTGAATGAGATTAGAGATGTAACGCTCATGCTGTTCAATGAGGGATTCAAACGTTTTTAAATCGAGACAATTTAAAAGGTCTAAAGTCATTTTATTTACTACTGAAAAATCAAGTGTTTGATTCGCTGTACGAGTTTTATAAGATTTAATGCCTTCTCTACTGTTTTGTTTTTGATTGCGATGCACAAAAAATAAAGCGTCTAAAAAAGGCGGCGAAAATACGACCGATTTAATGGTTGGTTTTCCAGACTTTAATTGATATAAAATAGCCGAGTCGTGTTGTGCACACGCAATGTCAAATCCACTACCCCCAAAGGTTAATTCGAGGAGTTTAAACGCATCAACTGTTGCCCATTCTGCTAAATTAGTAATCAAAGTGGAGGAGGATCCAAGCCCCCAATTTTCAGGAAATTCGAGCGTAGAGGTGATTGAAAAGCCTGCATCTGCTTTGAAATGTCCAGGATTTAAACGTTGTATCGCTTCCAAAATTTGTACTAAACGAAGTGCAATATCGGACGTGTCTTTCGAAATGAATTTTAGGGTGGTATCTATTATGAATTCGGTTTCAAACCAAACAGTGCCTTTATTCGAAATACTTTTCCAAACTATTTTTTGATTTGGTGTCGATTCAACCTGTAAGGATTGCCCAAATTTTGTGGGTAATGCCAATGCCAATGCACCATCTAAAACCGCATATTCGGCACTAATTAATAATTTTCCGTGACTATAAAACGTTTGCATTAGGCTCTTAAATTTTCAATAGCTTCAACGACAGCGCTATGGGTTACGGTATTGGTTTTGAAATGCGCCACCAAAATTACTTTCTCAGACTCAGTCGCTTCAAATTGATTCAAAATATTAAAGAGATGCATTTTCATATGGCCTTGCTGAATGCCGGTCGTTGTAAGCGATTTTAAAGCCGCGAAATTTTGTGCCAATCCAGCCACTGCAACAATTTCCATTAATTCTTTTGCCGATGGATTCCCAAGAAGTTCTAAAGCTGTTTTTACCATTGGGTGTAAGCCTGTCAGTCCACCAACAGTTCCCAAAGCAAGTGGTAATTCAATCCAGAATTTAAACACGCCATTTTCGATAGATGCATGCGATAAGCTTGAATAACTACCACCTCGTGCTGCATAGGCATGCACCCCAGCTTCCACGGCTCTAAAATCATTTCCTGTTGCTAAAACCACAGCATCTACACCATTCATAATCCCTTTGTTGTGAGTTACCGCGCGGTAAGGTTCTACTTCAGCGATGCGAACGGCTTGAATAAACGTATCTGCAAATTCTTGCCCAGAAATAGACGCATCGATGGCAAGATCCTCAACCTTGCAACTCACTTCGGCGCGGACCAGACAATTAGGAACGTAATTAGATAAAATACTCATAACAACCTGTAGGTCGTCAGAACACGTCTTAAACGTTGTTGCAATTTGTTCTAAGCATGAATTAATGAAGTTGGCCCCCATGGCATCCATCGTCTCGAACGTAACTTGTAGTTGATAATACCCAGAAATCTTGGCTGTTTTGTTAACTAATTCTATATCTAAAATACCGCCGCCCCTGGCGTCCATGTTTTTGGTGATGGCTTTTGTTTGCTCAAAAAATTGAGGTTTTATATGCTTAAAAATGCCTTCTATTTCAGAATCAGCGCCGTGAAACATAAAATGAACTTGCCCTACTTTGGTTGTCGATAACACTTCTGCTTTGAAGCCGCCTCTTTGCATCCAAAATTTTGCGGCATTACTCGCTGCAGCCACCACCGAACTTTCTTCAATAGCCATCGGAATGACATGAATTTTATCGTTAATTAAAAAATTAGGCGCAATTCCAAAAGGAAGGTAAAAATTTGAAATCGTATTTTCAGTAAATTCATCATGCAGCTTTTGAAGCCTTTCATTGGAATTCCAGTACCGTTCCAAATTGGCTTTCGCCTTTGCATTATTTAAAAAATGATTCGAGATTAACCAATCAATTTTTTCAGCTTTTGTAAACTTTGAAAATCCAGAAACGGAATTCACCATGTGTATCTATTTTTGAAAGACAAAGATACTATTATCCAAATTATTATGGAACTTCAATTTTTCTAAATCCGTATTTAACTGTTAATATTGGCCATTTTCTGCTAAATTTTCACTAAACTTGGAGTAATATTATTGAATAATTCGATTTTAAATGAAAACTCCATTAATCTGCCTATTTAGTTGTTTGTTCGTTTTAACAGCAACTTCCCAAACAACCTCCTTTACTCTAGATCAAATATGGGATGGTTCCTTTCGAACACAAGGACTAACTGCTCTGCATTCTATGAATAACGGCCAGCAGTATTCTGTATTAAATTTTGATAGATCGACTCGATCCACGTCCATTGATTTGTATGATTACAAAACCTTGTCTAAAGTAAAGACAATTGCCAGTTCTAAAACTATGGACGCAATTCCATATTTTTCAAATTACATCTTTAGCAAAGATGAGCGTAAAGCTATTTTAGAAACAAATACAGAGCCCATATACCGTCATTCTGTGTTGGGGCATTATTATGTGTACGACGTCAATTCTGAAAGTCTAGAAATGATTTCAGAAGACAAAATCCAAGAACCAACCTTTTCGCCTGATGGGACAAAAGTTGCTTACGGCCTTAATAATAACTTATTTATAAAAGACTTACGCACTGGGACCACCAAACAAATTACCTTTGATGGCGAAAAAAACAAAATCATTAACGGGATTACAGACTGGGTTTACGAAGAAGAATTTGCATTTGTTAGAGCGTTTGAATGGAATGCAGGTAGTGATACCATCGCTTTTATTCGATTTGATGAAACGCAAGTGCCCGAGTTTTCAATGGATATTTATGGAACGGATTTATATCAAACTCAAGAAGTCTTTAAGTATCCAAAAGCAGGGGAGAAAAATGCAATTGTTTCACTTCATTTTTATGATTTAAATGCAGATCAGACTTCAACAGTTGCTCTTTCTAAAAACTATCAGGATTTTTATATCCCAAGAATAAAATGGACGAAAGATTCAGCTATTTTGTCTGCTCAATACCTAAATAGACACCAAAATACATTAGATCTTTGGTTGATAAATCCAAAAGAAAGCAAAGCAGATTTAGTGCTTTCTGAACAAGATGATGCCTATGTAGAAGTCACCGACAACCTAACTTTTTTAGACGATCATAGCTTTATTTGGACCAGTGAAAAAGATGGGTTCAATCATATTTATCATTACACTAAAGAAGGGGAGCTTAAAAATCAAATTACAAAAGGCAATTGGGAGGTTACTAACTATTATGGCTATAATGAATCTGCGCATTCGATTTATTACCAATCGGTAGAGAACGGCTCAACCAATCGTGATGTGTATTCAATTCGTTTAAATGGCAAAAGAAAAAAACGATTGTCATTAGCAGAAGGAACCAGTGATGCTTCTTTTAGTGCGGACTTCACCTATTTTATCAAAACGTATTCGAATGCAAGCACCCCACCAAAATATACATTAAACGATTCTAAGACCGGTCGATTGCTAAAAAACATCAAAGACAATTCGGCACTTTTAAAAACCTTATCAAACTATAAATTCTCAAATAAAGAATTTAGCACCCTCAATGTCAATGGAAACGATTTGAATATGTGGATGCTTAAACCCGCCGATTTTGAGGCGGCTAAAACTTATCCCCTTTTGATGTTTCAATATTCAGGGCCTGGTTCACAAAAAGTAGCAAACTCATGGTTTAGTTCTCGTGATTATTGGCACCAATACTTAGCGCAACAAGGCTATATTGTGGCTTGTGTTGACGGTCGAGGGACTGGGTTTAAAGGCGCAGATTTTAAAAAAATAACGTACTTAAACCTCGTTAAATACGAAACCGAAGATCAAATCCAAGCGGCTAAACAAATCAGTAGATTACCTTATATCGATGCCAGTCGAATTGGTATTTGGGGCTGGAGTTTTGGAGCTCATATGAGTACCAACTGTTTACTCAAAGGGAATGATGTTTTCAAAATGGCCATTGCAGTTGCACCGGTAACGAGCTGGCGTTTTTATGACACTATTTATACCGAACGTTTTATGCGAACCCCTCAAGAAAATCCAAACGGTTACGATGATAACTCTCCCTTTAATTATCCAGAATTACTAAAAGGCGATTACCTTTTAGTGCACGGATCTGGGGATGACAACGTTCATGTACAACACACCATGCGTATGGTTGAAGCCTTAATTCAAGCGGATAAACAATTTGATTGGGCAATCTATCCCGATAAAACTCATGGCATTTATGGCGGAAATACCACCATGCATTTATATACTAAAATGACTAATTTTTTACATGAAAAATTGGGTGACAAACGAAACAATTAAAACTAACCAATACTAATTTACTAACTAATATTAAATTTATGTCAACGACAATTCAATTGAATAATCAAAAACTAATTTTTGGACATCCATCAGGACTATATGTTTTGTTTTTTGTAGAAATGTGGGAGCGTTTTTCTTACTATGGAATGCGCGCCATTTTAACTCTTTTTCTTGCAGCACCAGTTATAATGGGCGATCCACAGTCTGGTTATGGTTGGTCCAATGCTGAAACACTTTCATTTTATGGGACTTATACAATGTTCGTATATCTTACTTCTATTCCAGGGGGGTGGATTGCAGATAAATATATAGGTCAAAAGAAAGCCGTAATGTTGGGGGGGCTACTCCTTTGTTTCGGACATGGTATTTTGGCTATTAATGCACAATGGGCATTTTTCACAGGCTTACTACTTATTGTTTTTGGGGTTGGGTTTTTAAAGCCAAATATTTCAACAATGGTAGGTGGGTTATATAAGCAAGGCGATGGAAAGCGCGATATAGGTTTTTATATTTTTTATATGGGAATTAATGTAGGGGCATTTTTAGGCGCATTAATCGTTGGAGCTGTTGCTGCAAAATATGGATGGCATTATGGTTTCGGATTAGCTGGAATAGGAATGGCAGTTGGTCAAGTTATGTATGTGCTTGGACTAAAACATCTTGAAGGAGTTGGCGATTTCATTGGTGCAAAAGACTCTCCAGATAAAGAGTTGTTAAAAAAACCCTTAAGCAAAGTCGAAAAAGATAGAATGTTAGTGATGTTTTTGTCATTCTTAATTATAATTGTTTTTTGGGGCGCATTTGAGCAAGCTGGTGGATTGATGAGCCTCTACACAGAACAAAAAACCGATCGATTGTTATCTTTTTCGCTTCCTCTTATTGGGAATGAAATTCCTGCTGCTGTTTTTCAATCAATTAATGCCCTCTTTATTATAGTATTAGCGACTTTTATTGGACGTTTTTGGTTCCGTTGGGCAAAAAAAGGAAAAGAATCTTCTTCGTTATTTAAAATGGCGATCGGATTAATCATTATGGCATTTGGTTTCTTCTTTATGAGTAAAGCTTCTACAGAAGTTATAATGGATGGTGATAATGTAGTTGAAAAATCTGCAATGGTATGGCTTGTGTTAGCATACTTGTTTCATACGATTGGAGAGCTATGTGCATCGCCAGTGGCATTATCATTTATTACTAAATTAGCACCTGTTAAATACGCAGCTTTTATGATGGGAGCCTATTTTGCAGCGACTGGATTAGGGAATAAAGTCGCAGGTTTTGTGGGCGGAATGTCAGAAGGTGCAGGTGAGTTTCAAGTTTTTTCTGGAATAGCAATATTTTGTATTCTTTTTGGAATACTAATTTTAGCAATTCTAAAACCCCTAAAGCGTTTAACACATGGAGCGGAAGATATCGAACAACGATAAGATACTTCCCCTACAGAATAACAGATTGATACAATACTTTAAAGTCTCAAATTTTTTCCGAATTTAGTAAACTAACCAATAATGAGTATAGATATTAATGACATGTTCAAAGATAAAGTTTTAGGGCATCCCGCCGGACTTTTTGTATTATTTTTCACGGAGATGTGGGAGCGTTTTTCCTACTACGGAATGCGGGCCTTGCTCGTCATGTTTTTTACCGCGTCACTCCTCGATGGCGGCTGGGGTT